>Ga0255771_1002392_pt1 | contig 18860 bp, 17 predicted proteins | sample 011ome_19_FD_179969 | JGI IMG/M metagenome (GOLD analysis project Ga0255771, IMG submission 179969) | Coastal salt marsh microbial communities from the Groves Creek Marsh, Skidaway Island, Georgia - 011510BT metaG (version 2) | ecosystem: Environmental > Aquatic > Marine > Intertidal zone > Salt...
AAGCAATTGAAAATACGGGGTTCTAGTAAACAGGTGGACAGCATCATACCGTTTCACCACTTTATGTAGCAAAGGCAATGTTAGCAAAAAATCACCCAAGCCTCCGCCACGAACAATAACAACTTCAGCCTCGGTTGAAGATATATTCACACCTTAAATTTAGTCTTACGGTCCGCCTACTTTGCTAATTTATCCAAGATGAAAGATCGTACTGAATCAGTATCCACCCCTACCTCATATTTAGTGGGCTCAATTGAGAGCAAGGATTCAAGAATTGGAGATTTGGGTATCTCCATTTGTACTTTTTCATACACAGATGGAAACTTAGCCGGATGGGCGGTTGCCAGAATAACACTATCTTGAGAGGGGTCTAAATCTTTGAATGCACAAGCGGTATGGGGGTCCACGAGGTAGTTATGGTTTTTCCATACTTTGTGGATAAGCTCCGAAATCTCTACATCCGTTGCCCGGCAACTCGAAAAACCTCCCGCAGTAAAATCCTCAAAGCAATACCTACCATGTTGCCGAAAGGTATCCATGATCTCACGTACCTCTACCGAATCCTTGTTCACCATAAAATAAAGCAGGCGTTCGAAATTTGAAGCCACCTGGATATCCATGGACGGGGCAAGGCTTGGGCTCACTTCAGACAAAGAATATTCACCCGAATTAAATAACCTGTGCAGAACATCGTTCTGATTGGTGGCGACCCGAAATTCATGAACGGGTACATTCATCTTTGTCAGCAACCAACCAGCAAATACATTTCCAAAATTTCCAGTTGGGACGACGAAAGAAGTGGATTCCCTTAAATCAGGACCCAAGCGAAGCCAGGCATAGAGGTAATAAACACTCTGGGCTAAAATTCGAGCAAGGTTGATCGAATTAACCGCGGATAAACCAACTTCTTCACGAAAAGATAAATCAGCAAATATCTCCTTCACCGTTTTTTGGGCATCATCAAATGTTCCCTCAATCGCCAAGGGATAAACATTGCTCGCTTCGGTGCATGTCATCTGCCGCTCCTGCAGCGGAGAAACTTTTCCGTTCGGGTAAAGAATGAATACCTCGACCCCCTTCTTCCCAACAAGTCCCGATATAGCCGCAGCACCTGTGTCACCGGAGGTGGCACCAAGAATGGTCAGGTTTTTCCCGTCTCGGGCAATTTGAGCCTCATAAAGATTACCAAGCAACTGAAGGGCAAAGTCTTTAAAGGCAAGAGTTGGCCCATGAAAAAGTTCCAAAACCTTCCATTTCTCGGTAATTGGCACGAGTGGGGCAACTTCTGGCACTGAAAACTTCCGGTAGGCACGCTCGATACAGTCCTGCAGGATCGATGGGTCCATGTCAGTGGCAAACAACTTAAAGAACTCAAAGCAAAGCTGCTCATAAGGAAGATTCTCCCAGGTGCCTAAAAAGGGGGTGAGATCTGGAAACTCAAGGGGCAGGTAAAGCCCACCATCTGGAGCGAGCCCCTGGGATACTGCTTCCGTAAAACTTACAGAATCCGAAAAGCCCCGGGTGCTGATGAATTCCATGCGAACAAAATGCCAGTAGGAAACTACTTCCCCAACTCGAAAGCAACATGGGCAACCCGGGTTGCCTCATCTCCCTGGTCGGGACTTACGGCCACTGAAATTTTGATCTCAGATGTACTGATCATCAGCATATTGATTCCGGCATTGGCAAGAGCTTCAAAGAAAGTGGAAGCGACCCCGGAATGGGAGCGCATCCCCACCCCAACAACCGATACTTTAGCAATGTTTGTGCTTTTGCCTAATTTACCACTCACTCCATCCGAAAAATGCTCTTTCAACGCCTTCTCCGCACGAAAGGCATCCTCAGAAGGAACGGTAAAAGTAAGGTTGGCTTTGCCATTGCGAGCCACATTTTGAACGATCATATCCACGATGACTCCGGAGTCTGCCATAACTTTAAAAATGGCCGCAGCGGCACCGGGACGATCGGGTAGATCAGTGATGCTTACACGAACTTGGTTTTTATCGATGGCGACACCACTCACGAGGGTATCTTCTAGGGACTTTACTTTTTTCTTCACGTTGGTTCCAGATTTGGTTGAAAAGGTTGAACGAACTTCAAAGGGGATGTTATGTTTTTGGGCAAACTCCACAGCCCGTGTCTGCATAACTTTGGAGCCGCTGCTGGCTAATTCCAGCATTTCCTCATAATTAATGGCTTCAATCTTTCTTGCATTGGGGACAATTCTAGGATCAGCGGTAAAAACCCCCTCCACATCCGTAAAAATCTGACAGCCATTGGCCCGCAAGGCACCCGCCAAAGCAATCGCACTCAGGTCCGATCCACCACGGCCAAAGGTGGTTAAGTCTCCGCTATCATTCACTCCTTGAAATCCCGCAACCACCACAACTTTACCGGCTCTTAACTGCTTGCGAATATCGCCACCGGATACTTCACGAATCCTAGATTTTGCGTGCAATCCATCGGTCAGGATGCCTGCTTGCCATCCCGTCCGGGAAACAGCTTCCACCCCGATTGCGTCTAAAGCCATACAAAGCAAGGCAATTGTTTCCTGCTCCCCACAAGTCATGAGCACATCCAGTTCACGGTCCACTGGATTCTTTTGGATCGCCTTCGCCCGCTCGATGAGAGAGTTGGTGACTCCTGCCCGAGCCGAGACGACCACCACCACGGCGTGCCCATCCGATTGGGTTTTTTTAACACGTCTTGCGACTTTTTTGATTCGGTCGACATCCCCAACTGAGGTGCCACCAAATTTTTTCACAATAATATTCATTCTTCTTTTGAATTTGGGTCAAACATGCGGAAAAGAACCGGAGTTTCTTTGACACCGGGAAGTTTTTCCAAACAAGCAATCGCTTTAGCGATGGAATGCTCGTTGGTTTCATGAGTTGTTAAAATCAAGCTCGCGGGTGAATGATCTCCTTGGGGAGTTTGAGATACCGTGGCTAAACTTATTTCATGGTCAGACAAACATTCGGCTACTTTCGCCAACTGGCCCGGGCGGTCATCCACAGATAACCGCAAGTAGTAACATCCCTTGATTTCAATCGCAGAAGCGGGCTCGCACTGAGTGGGTGAAACATGAAGGAGTTTACCTTTGGACTGCATGCCTTTCATTCCCTTAACCACATCGACCAAATCGCTGATAACCGAACCGGCTGTGGGATCTTGGCCAGCTCCCCTACCGGTCAGCACCACCGTGCCCACAACTGACCCTGTAAGGCTAATTCCATTAAAAACACCATCTGTTTTGGCTATAATCTCGGCCATCGGGACAAGAGCGGGGTAAACCGCAACCGATACATGATTATTGTCAAAATTTCTGCGTATCACCCCAATAAGCTTGATCTTGCAGCCAAGTTTATGAGCGGCTTCCAAGTCCTCATTGGAAATTTTACTGATTCCTTCAACCGTTATATCTTTTAAATCCACCCATAGGCCATGAGCCAAATAAGCAAGGATAACCGCCTTGTGGGCTGCATCCACCCCATCCAAATCAAGGGATTCATCCGCCTCGACATAGCCTAATTCGCGGGCATCATGCAGCACCTTATCGAAACTCGCACCTTCGGTTTCCATGCGAGTAAGGATGTAATTTGATGTGCCATTTAAGATCCCATAAATAAGGGGGAATTCGTTGGCAACCAGGCTTTCCCGAAGCACCTTGATAATGGGAATACCACCGGCAACACTGGCTTCGAATGCATAATGCACACCGGCTGCTTCCGCAGCTTTAAAAAGTTCATCCCCGTGTTCACAAATCAAAGCTTTATTTGCGGTAATGACCGATTTCCCTTTGGAAAAAGCCTGCAAAGTTAATTTCTTTGCTTCCTCAACCCCTCCTATCAATTCACAAATTATATCAATTTCAGGGTCATTTACGATAGATAAGGAATCGTCCGTTAAGGCATCGGGCGAAATTTCAATCTTTCTCGTTTTGGCAAGATTTTTCACCGACGCCCTCGTGGCCACTAAGCGGACTCCCAGGATTTTCTGCCAAAATTCCGCATTTTCATGCAAGTGTTTCCAGGTGCCCTGGCCGACTGTGCCAAATCCTAAGATTCCTACTCGAATGGTGGGTATATCATTCATGGTGCTGTATTTGTTTGGTGCTTTTTAGGGCTTTTTCTTTTTTTCAAAACGATTTTCGGTTCCCGCTTTTAACCGGGCCAAATTTTCTCGATGTCTCCAGACAATCCAACCCATCACCACAAAAGCTAACAGTACTTTACCCGCTTCCCCCACTCCGGAATCACTCCCCACCATTCCAATCAAGGCACAAACCGGCAAACTCACACCAAACCCAATCGAAGCAACCGCCACGTAGCGGGTGGTGTAAAAAATTACAACCCAACTAACGAGACCAATAAGCAAACACTGAGGCATAACCCCAAGTAATCCACCCATAGCAGTGGCCACCCCTTTACCACCCTTAAATTTGGCAAACAATGGATAGGTATGCCCAAGTACCGCAGCAGGCAACCCCCATAAACCGAGAGTAACATCGCCTGAGACAGAGAAGACTGGCAGTAAAAACCATACCGTGGCCACCAGGCCTTTGAGAAAATCAAAAAAGAAAACCAAATACCCTGCAGGCTTACCGATCTCACGCAATACATTGGTGGCTCCGGGGTTTCCACTCCCCACCTTATAAATATCTACCCCATATCTCTTGGCCACCAACACGCCAAAGGGAATGGATCCGAGGAGATATCCGATCAGTGAGACTGCAATGGCTTCAACCGACATAGCTCAGGAAAAAATTGTACAGGTTTACCCTTGGCTCGATACCCGGGCCTCCTGGATGTCAGGATCGTCAACCAGTGCCTGTAAAGCGGATGCGGGAGGTTCTTCGTCCAATTCACAAATGGTCAGGGCCCACTCTCCATCTTGTGCACGACTTAAGGACATATTGGCAATATTTACACCGCAATTGCCAAGAGTGGTCCCCAGTTTGCCAACGATCCCTGGCTTATCGAGGTTTCGCACAACTAACAACTTATCCACCGGGCGAACCTCAATGGCCTGCCCGTCGACTTCCACAATCCGCGGATCATTCCCCTTGCCAAGCAAAGTACCACGGACCGTACCTTCAGATTTATCCTGAGAAATGGTTTTTACCTCAATCAACTCACTGTAATCAACCGCCGTTGAGGATTTGGTACTCTCTACACTGATACCGAGGTCCTTAATTTTATAAGGAGCATTCACATCATTGACTCCGTCATCACCCGTTACTCCCGCAAGCCAGCCTTTTTGGACAGCCCGGGTAAGTGGTACACAATCAAAATCAGCAATACCTCCGTAATAAGATATATGTATGGCTTCCACAGAGCCTTTTGCCGCCTGACGGGCAAAAGCACCCAGCCTCTGACAAAGGTCAAGGTAAGGGCTAAGGGATTCCAAGTCTTTCGGGTCAATAGATGGCATATTAATCGCATTCCGAATACGACCGCCCTGCAAAACCTCGGCAATTGCTTCCGCAATCTCAACCCCAACACTTTCCTGAGCTTCTGCGGTGGAAGCTCCAAGGTGAGGAGTTAAATTTAGGTTTTCGATCCTTCGGAACTCGTGGTCTTCAGGTAGGGGTTCTTGCTCATAGACATCGAGACCAGCGGTCGCTACCTTTCCACTCTTTAGGGCTTCAGCCAATGCGCTTTCCTTGATAATCCCACCCCGGGCACAATTAAAAACACGCACACCGTCTTTCATTTTAGCAAAGGCCTCTTCGTCGACAATGTTTCTGGTTTCATCGGTAAGTGGCATATGAACGGTTAAATAATCTGCCTGTGAAAAAGCTTCGTCCAGGTCCACTTTGATCAAATCCAGTTCCTTCGCCCGGTCTTCGGTAAGGTAAGGGTCATAGGCAATGACTTTCATATCAAAAGCCAGTGCACGCTTGGCAACCTCGGCACCTATACGGCCCAACCCAAGAACGGTCAGTGTCTTCCCTCGAAGCTCAGCCCCTTTAAGTAACTTACGCTCCCATTTCCCTTCACGCATACCGGAGGCACCCCTAACAATCGGGCGGGTACCACAGAGCATATGAGTAAAGGTAAGTTCTGCGGTGGCTATGGTGTTTCCACCCGGAGTATTCATTACAATCACACCCTTTTCGGTGGCAGCCGGAATATCAATATTATCCACTCCCACACCAGCACGGCCGACGGCTTTTAATTTCGATGCCACTGCGATGACCTCCTTGGATACTTTGGTATCACTCCTTACAATGATAGCAGATACATCCTGGGATAGCTCAAGCATCTGCTCGGGAGTTGAGCCATAGGCTTCAATGACTTCAAAGCCATCTTGCTTTTGCAAAAATTCCACGCCAAGGGGAGATATACGGTCCGCAACTAAAATCTTCATAATTGAATTGGGGAAAAGGACATAATCATGGTTATTTTTCAGTGAATGGCAACCGGTAAAGAAGAGCTTAATTTTAGCTTCACCATCTCCCTCCCCCATGACATGATCATCGTTTATTATGTTTGAATCTCTCACCGAAAAATTAAGTAAAACTCTTCGAAACCTTCGAGGCGTTGGCAAACTCAGCGAAGACAATATAAGTGATGCTTTGGCTGAAGTAAGGAAAGCACTTTTGTCAGCCGATGTTCATTTCAAAACGGCTCGTGAATTTGTGGATGAAGTCAAGCAAGCCTGCCTTGGGCAAGAGGTCTTAAAAAGTGTATCCCCCGGGCAGCAAGTTGTAAAAATCATTAATGATGAACTTGTCAAACTGCTGGGAGAAGGAACCACCGAGCTCAAGCAAGACCGTCCCTTACGTATTTTGATGGTTGGTCTCCATGGAGCGGGAAAGACCACGACTTCCGCAAAGCTGGCTAAACGGCTGGCCAAGGATGGCCGCAAACCCATGCTTGTAGCCTGCGATGTTTATCGACCTGCGGCCATCGACCAACTTGAATTTCTTGCCAAGCAGGAAGATTTCAAATGTTACCTAGACAGGCAAAGCAAAGATGTTCCCTCTATTGCCCGTGCCGGGTGGGAAGAGTCTAAAAGCAATGGCTCCGATGTGGTTATCTTTGATACCGCAGGAAGGCTTCAAATAGATGACGAACTGGTTGGTGAATTAGAAACCCTTAAGCAAAAAGTAGACCCGCATGAAATACTGCTTGTTGCCGATGCCGCCCTTGGTCAGGAAGCGGTTAATGTCGCCAAAACATTTCATGAAAGGCTAAACCTCACAGGTATCGTGCTTACCAAAGTGGACGGAGATGCTCGAGGGGGAGCAGCCCTATCCATGAAAAAAGTCACTGGGGCTCCCATCAAATTTATGGGGGTTGGCGAAAAAATTGAAGAATTTGAAGTTTTTCACCCTGATCGTCTTGCCTCCCGAATCTTGGGCATGGGAGATGTGGTTTCCCTGGTTGAAAAAGCCCAGGAGAATCTCGATGAAGAAGAATCCATCCGCATGGCGGAAAAGATGCTCAAAGCCGATTTTAATTTTGAAGACTTTCTTAGTCAAATGAGGCAAATGAAAAAACTTGGATCCATGGGTTCCATCGCCAAAATGCTTCCCGGCATGGGAAATGTTCAGGTCGGGGACAAAGAAGAACAGGCATTAGCCAAACACGAAGCTATTATTCTTTCGATGACCAAAGAAGAACGACACCTGCCGCGTATTCTTGCTCCCTCCAGAAGAAAAAGAATCGCAGATGGCTCAGGAGTTCAGATACGGGATGTCAACCTCCTCATCAAGCAATTTTCCCAAATGCAGAAAATGATGAAAAAAATGAAGGGAGGCAAAATGCAGAAAATGATGAATGCATTTGGAGGTGGTGGGGGCGGAATGCCAGATATGAGTAATATGGACCCCAAAGAGCTCGCCAAACTGGCGAAGCAATTTAGGTAAAAAAGGTTGGGACTAGTTTTAAAGTTAGGAATCCACGATCCACTTAAGGGAGATCGAGATTCATAACTTTGTTCCAAGCAAAAACGAAATCATTCACGAATTTTTCCATTGAATCCGAACAGGCGTACACCTCTGCGTAAGCTCGAAGTCTCGAATTCGATCCAAAAACTAAATCTACCCGACTAGCTGTCCATCTTTCTTTTCCGGTTGAACGGTCATGCCCCACAAATTCCTCCGCTTCTTCGTTAATTGGAGACCATTTTGTTTTCATGTCCAACAAATTCACGAAGAAATCATTGGATAAAGTATCTTTTTTGTCAGTCAAAACGCCGAGCTTGGATTGGTTATAATTTGCACCTAGTACACGAAGTCCACCAATGAGTGCAGTCATCTCTGGGCCTGTCAAAGTCAGCAACTGAGCACGGTCGAGAAGTAACGCCTCAGTGGAGACGCTGTACCTCTTTTTGAGATAATTCCTGAAACCATCCGCCACGGGCTCCATTACACTAAAAGAATCCACATCTGTTTGAGCCTGACTGGCATCCATTCTACCCGGAGTAAATGGGACTTTCACAGGCTGACCAGCATTTTCAGCAGCTTTTTCAAGGGCAGCACATCCTCCTAGAACAATGAGGTCTGCAAGTGATATTTTTTTACCAGAAGAACAAAAGCTGCTACAGATAGCTTCGAGCGTCTCGAGCACTCTGGCAAGTTGGGTGGGCTGATTAACTTCCCAATTTTTTTGGGGTAGTAACCGAACTCTCGCACCATTGGCACCACCTCTCATATCAGAACCCCGATAGGTGGAAGCAGAAGCCCAGGCTGTAGAGATCAGATCAGAAACCGACAGGCCGGAATCCAAAATTTTTGCTTTGAGCTCCGCAATCTCCGGTTCTCCAATCAAGTCATGATCGAGGGTAGGAATAGGGTCCTGCCAGATTAGTTCCTCTGTTGGTACCTCAGGGCCAAGGTATCTATGCTTAGGTCCCATATCACGATGGGTAAGCTTAAACCAAGCTCTTGCAAATGCATCCGCGTATTGATCAGGGTTTTCCAAAAACCGACGAGAAATCGCCTCGTAAGAGGGGTCAAATCTCAATGAAAGGTCCGTTGTCAACATTGTTGGTTTTTTCTTGGTATTTGGGTCGTATGCATCAGGAATTATGTCGGGTGCATCTTTTGCAACCCACTGCTTGGCTCCCGCGGGACTCGTGGTTAATTCCCACTCATACGCAAATAAATTCTCAAGGTAATTCACACCCCATTTCGTTGGAGTTGTAGTCCATGTTACCTCAGGGCCCGCAGTAATCGTATCGGAGCCATGTCCTGAGCCGTATGTACTTGTCCACCCAAAACCTTGTTCCTCAATATTAGCAGCTTCTGGTTCGGGACCAACATGCATTGGATCTGCTGCACCGTGGGTCTTCCCAAAAGTGTGCCCCCCTGCTATCAAGGCAACTGTTTCTTCATCGTTCATCGCCATACGCCCAAAGGTTTCCCGAATATCCTTGGCGGCGGCAATGGGATCAGGATTTCCATTAGGCCCTTCAGGGTTGACATAAATTAATCCCATTTGCACCGCTGCCAATGGATTCTCCAGGTCTCTCTCAGCTGAATAACGCTTATCTTCAAGCCAAGTTCCCTCTGCACCCCAATAAATATCGTCTTCTGTTTCCCAAATGTCTTCACGCCCCCCACCAAAGCCGAATGTTTTGAAGCCCATGGATTCAAGGGCGACATTACCCGTCAGAATGAATAGGTCTGCCCAAGAAATCTTCTGTCCATATTTCTGCTTGATCGGCCAAAGAAGACGGCGTGCTTTATCTAAATTTCCGTTATCAGGCCAACTATTCAAAGGAGCAAACCTCTGGGCTCCAGTTCCTCCACCCCCTCTTCCGTCCGCTGTACGGTAAGTCCCGGCAGCGTGCCAAGCCATTCGGATAAAGAAAGGCCCATAATGCCCAAAATCAGCAGGCCACCAATCCTGTGAGTCAGTCATTAAATTATTCAGGTCCGCTTTTAATGCATTGTAGTCTAAGGAATTAAACTCCTTGGCATAATCAAAATCAGGTCCCATTGGGTTTGATGGGGCATCATGTTGATGAAGTATATCAACTTTGAGTTGATTAGGCCACCAGTCTTCGTTTGTAGTTCCTCCGCCAGCCGAATGGTTTATGGGGCACTTGCTAGCATTTGTAACAGGTGCTTCAGTAGCACTATGATTAAAGGGACAACCCCCATTAGAGTTTTGATTTTGCATAGGATTTAGCTCGGATTAATACTTAACAGTGTAAGGTTATGATGACTTTTAAATGGTAAAAGAAATAGTAATGAATTTTATTGGTAGGTTTTCAAGTAAAACAGAATACTTGATAAGATTAAGATTTCAAACCGGCAAATAGCTCCGATAACAGTACATGATTTTTTTTTCCAGGTTCGGATTCCAACGCACTGTTGAAATCCATGATATCAGGATTTAAAATTTCCATCGCTTTGCGAAAGTTATCCAAACCAAGACCACCAGCTAAAACCCATTGGGGGGATGGGTATTTTTGCTTACAGCTTAAAAATTCATTCCAATCAGATTGTTTTCCGGTTCCACCAAAACCGTGCTCACTGAATGTATCGATCACGAAATGACTTGCATAATCGGTCAAATATGCAGGAAATTTTGTTTTGGGAGGAAGTTTCGGAGCCAGCCAAAGTTTATCAATTCCAACAACCTCTTTCCATTCTTCCAGGTATCGAGTGGGTAGGTCACAGGGGAAATGTAGTTGAAAGTAATCAAACCCTTGCTTTTTGTAGTCTGCAAGCGTCGAAGGTTCGGGATTAACATCCACCAATACTTTTTGACAATCAAACTCATTCAACTGCTCCAGCATTTTAGTTGTATGACTAGGTTTCACGTATCGGGGAGATTTGGAATACTGAATAAATCCTAAAAAATCTGCACCCAATAAAATCGACTTTTCTGCGTCGGCTAGATTTGTGATTCCACAAATCTTGATTTTTGGAAACAGGCTCATATTTTTTCGTTCAACTAAACTTCCCAATAAGGGCGGAAATCATGGAATCCATACTTGGGCGATCTGACTGCAAATCAGGTGATAGATCATTTTCAATCAATGTCTTGGAAGTTTCCGGGCCAAAACTGCATAAAATTGGTTTTTGGGCAGTTGGGGACAGGGACATATCTTCTTCTTGCTCGATGTAGGATAAGGCCGTTGATGAACTGCTGAAAATAATGGCATCCGCTCCATGCTCCTTAAAATCAGCTAAGTCCTTTGCATGAGTAATATCTGCAAAGTCTGTCTCATAGAGTGGAAGCACATCCACAATTGCATGCCCCACAGTCTCAAGCATATTAACCAGAACTTCCCGGTTGCGGTTTCCGGTGATGACCAAAACATTGGCACTATCTAATGAGTCAGTAGCTACTAATTCCTGAGCCAAATTTTCAGCTGTGGACACTTTTGGTACTAGTTCAACCTCCAAGTTATATGCTCTAAAAATGGAAGCGGTTGCCTCTCCCACGCAGGCAATTCTCATCGGACCAAAACTGCGGATGTCTTTAAACGCCAAAAAGAAAAGACGCATAAATTCACGGGCACCATTGGAACTTGTAAAAATAATCCATTCGTAGGTGGCGATACCGCTGAATGCTTCCGCCACTAATTTTCGGTCTTCGGTGGGAACGACTTCAATCAGTGGAAGTTCCAAGACCTCAGCCCCAAGTTCTGCCAGCCTTTGTTTCATTTGACTCCCTTGAGACTTGGATCGCGTTATGGCGATACGCTTTGAAAAAAGAGGACGGTTCTCAAACCAGCTTCTCTGAAAAGAGAGCCCCACCGCATTTCCAACAAAAATAATCGCGGGAGCCTTTAAACAATCAGATTGTGCCTCCTTAACCAAATCTCCCAGCTTACACCTCACATGTTTTTGATTGGGTAAAGTGCCGTTACTTACAATCGCAGCAGGTTTATCCTTGGGCATTCCTCCCTGTAAGAGCCGATCCACAATTTCTTCGATCTTACTCATCCCCATGTAAATGCATAAAGTTCCACCAATCTCGGCAAACTTGGCAAAATCGACCCGTAAAGATTCCTTCGTGATATCTTCATGTCCGGTAAGGAAAGATATAGAAGAGCCATAATCCCTGTGTGAAAGAGGGATGCCTGCATAGGCGGCACAGGCCAGTGCCGCCGTAACCCCGGGCACTATTTCGTAATCGATACCGGCAGCGTCTAAGACTGACATTTCCTCCGCACATCTTCCAAATACAAAAGGGTCCCCTCCCTTCAAGCGTACAATTGTATTATGAGTGGAGGCTTTGGACACCAGGATCTTACCTATTTCTTCCTGGGGAACAGTATGCCTACCAGGGCTTTTGCCCACATCAATCAATTCACAATCCGGACGCGTCCATTTTTGAAACTCAGGGTTCGCCAAATGATCATAAACAAGGACATCACAGCGAAGAATGATTTCCCTTGTCCGTAAGGTTGATAGGCCTGGGTCTCCTGGCCCAGCACCAACTAAATAAACTTTTCCAGCGTCTGCCATTATTTTATTCTTTCTACTAGCTCTTTGACGATCTCGTCATCGGATCTATTATTTATTTCAATTTCTATAATTTCCGTAGACGGATGATAAAAATAGAGCTTCCCTGCTTGCACATGGGCACCGAGGGCAACTTGACAACCGCCACCCATGCCTTCCAAAATTTTCCTTTCCAACCGCACGGTCCTTTCTGTTTCGGGATCTCCAAGAACGGAAAATTTTTGCTGATCATCTACTCTTGCTTGTACCGCAATCGCACCCTGACCGGGGGCCGGAACCATTTGATCAACAGGTAAGATTTCAAAATTAACCCCATCAAATTTTTCAATACGCAAACGATTTAACCCGGCAGCTGCAAGTATCGTAGCATCCGCCTCATAGTCTTGAGCAATTTTGCGTAACCTTGTTTCAACATTCCCCCTAAACTCGGTCCATTCTGCACGCTGAAATCGATGTTTCAACTGACTGACCCTTCGAGGGCTCCCGGAAGCTATTTTTTGAACACCGGAAATTCCGGTTCGGGTCACCAAAACATCACGCGGGTCATTTCTTTTTAAAAAGGCAGATATGATCAAGCCTTCAGGGTTTTCCGTTGGCATATCTTTGGCACTGTGCACAGCAAGATCCGCCCGGTCATCCAATAAGGCTACTTCCAATTCTTTTGTAAACAGTCCCTTTCCTCCCTTTTCCTGCAAAGACCACTCAAGCCGTTGATCGCCCGTGGTTGACATTTGAATTAGCTCCACCTCCAAACCCATCCTCGCGCGAATCAAATCAGCCACGATTTCAGACTGACAGAGGGCAAGCGGGCTCTTTCGGGTTGCAATCCTTACAGGGGCGTTGGGGTTCATCTCAAGTTATCAAAAAACTAAAAAGGGCGTGAAGAAGTTGACCTCTTCACGCCCATTAAAGATAGAAAAGGAATTAAGAGTAGGAAGCTTGTGCTCCTTTGATATTCTTTTTCGGAATCCATGGCATAAGACCGCGAAGTCGTTGGCCAGTTACTTCAATTGGGTGTTTTTCACCCTCCTCTAAAAGCTTGTTGTATTTAGGTAAACCAGCCTGGTATTCCTTAACCCATTCTTTGGCAAATTTTCCAGTTTGAATCTCCTTCAATATGCTTTGCATTGATTTTTTTACATTGCCATTGATGACACGGGGTCCACGGGTCACATCACCAAACTTGGCTGTTTCCGAAACAGAAAAGCGCATTCCTGCAACACCGGACTCAATCATAAGGTCTACAATTAGCTTGAGCTCGTGTAAGCATTCAAAATAAGCCATTTCCGGAGCATACCCAGCTTCAACCAAGGTTTCAAAACCTGCTTGAACCAAAGCTGAGGCACCCCCGCAAAGAACAGCCTGTTCACCAAAAAGATCCGTTTCTGTTTCTTCTTTAAAGGTAGTCTCCAGGATACCTGCATTGGCAGCCCCTACTCCTGCAGCCCAGGCCAATGCGATGCTTTTGGAATCCTTGGAGGATCCCTTCAATACCGCTATAAGGGCGGGAACACCCTTCCCTTCTTTGTACTGAGCACGAACGATGTGACCGGGTCCCTTAGGTGCCACCATGATTACACTCACCCCGCGAGGTGGCTTGATCAGATCGAAATGAATCGCGAAACCATGAGTGAACAAAAGGGTTTTACCCTTGCTTAAGTTTGGCTTGATTTCAGTTTCATATACTTCAGCTTGTTTCATGTCAGGCACACCGATCATGATAACATCTGCTTTCTGTACTGCTTCGGCCACCTCAAATACTTCAAAACCATGTTTCTTGGCCACTCGGATAGACTTACTTCCTTTGTAAAGTCCGATAATGACATTACAACCGCTGTCTTTAAGATTTAGAGCATGGGCATGCCCTTGAGATCCATAGCCAATAACGGCAAGCGTTTTCTTTTTAATGGGACCGATCTTGGCCTCTTTTTTTGTGTATACTTTTGCAGGCATAGCCAGTTGGGTAATTTTGGGTTAGTTGTTGTATTAAATAGATAAAGAAATAAATCAGACTTCATGCGTACCTCGACGCAGAGAAACTGTACCGGTACGGGCTAGTTCCTGAACGCCGAAAGATTCAAGAAGTTGCAAGAAGGCCTTAATCTTATTTTCATTGCCAGTTGCTTCAATGATGAGGCTTTGAGGAGCGACATCAATAATCTTCCCTCTAAAGACATCACAAATTTGAGTAATTTCAGAACGGGTTTTAGAATCAGCTTGAACCTTCACGAGAACCAATTCACGCCCAACCCCTTCGTCACCCACAAAGTTTTCAACTTTGATGACATCAATTAATTTGTCCAATTGCTTGATGCACTGGTCCAAGGCTTTCTCGTCACCATTCAAAGTGACCGTAATCCTGGACCTTCCATCCTCATGAGTAGGCCCAACATTAAGAGTGTCGATATTGAAACCACGCCCGCTGAAGAGTCCGGCAATCCTGGCTAAAACACCAAACTTGTTTTCGACAAGGACGGATATTACGTGACGCATTTTTTAATTCGAGAGGGTAAATAAATGGTGGACGGCACAGGATTCGAACCTGTGACCTACTGGGTGTAAACCAGTCGCTCTAACCAACTGAGCTAGCCGTCCGATTAAAATAGTAAAACGACCAACGATAATAACCTACGGGATTCTGGCAAGCGTGAATCATTCAACTTGCCTTACTTGTACCCGAATTTTTTTAGGTCCTAATTTGGGAACCGGTAATGAAGCCCTTGGTTGGGAACCTACTCGCGGGCGAGACTTTACTTCTGGAGGCTTCCCGTCGGGCTTACTTACAGGAACATTCACCGAAGCTGATTTCGTCATTACTTTCCGGGGCCCAACCCTGTAAGATGAAGGCAAGGCCGGAAGGCCACTACTCTCAGGAACCTGAGTGGCACCGACTCTCAGGGGTGCGGACTCCGAACCAGCGCGCTGAACCGGAAACCCAGGCTCATCCGAAACACCTTTTCGTAATTGGAAACGATTCACATCTCGGAGAGAAAGATTGTTCACTTTCTCCATCCATTCATCCATACGCTGATTAAGCTTAGCATAATAAGCATCCCGAAACTCCACCGAGGATGTAGAAGTGTAACGATTTTCGTACTGCAAACCTTTGGCCAGATCTTCTGACCCTCGAACTTTGCCACTTATGTGAACAGGTTTATTTTCGACTTTTGAGTAGGGTACTCTTTTTTTAATTAATCCCTGAATGTCCTTTGTGGTAAACCTTTTGCCACCAAAAGGAGAAAATTTACTGGGCCATTCTTCAATCTTTATGCGCCTTGAATAAGCTTCAGAAACCCTAGGTGAAGAAAAAAACTTTCCGGATAACTTGCTTTGCTTTCCATTAATAAATGTGTGCCTTTGTTTGAAGTCGTTCGCTTTCTGTTGCCCAGATACAAAAGGTGCAAATAATAAACATACTGTTACCAGGTGAAAGGATAGCCTCGACAATCTGCTAATCTGCATGAATAAAAAAATATGATTTTTACCTCAACTGGCAAGCGAATGAAGCATACATCATGAAAACCTACCTTTCTCTTCTCGAACATGTGTTAGAACACGGCGTTGTGCGCGATGACCGAACAGGAACGGGGACCCGATCGGTTTTTGGTCACCAGGCGAGGTTTCGACTGGACAAAAGCTTTCCCTTACTCACCACCAAAAAACTACATGTACGCTCGATCATTTATGAACTGTTGTGGTTTCTCAAAGGAGATACAAATGTGCAATACTTACAAGAAAATGGAGTTAGCATTTGGGATGAATGGGCGGACAAGGAAGGCAATCTCGGCCGGGTTTACGGAGCCCAATGGAGATCATGGCAAAAACCAGATGGTGGTCATGTCGACCAAATTAATCAGGTTATTGATTCGATTAAAAACAACCCGGATGGCCGCCGGCACCTTGTCTGTGCCTGGAACCCAGGTGAAATAGAGCAGATGGCTCTCCCTCCCTGCCATGCCTTGTTCCAGTTTTATGTGGCAAACGGGAAACTGAGCTGCCAACTCTACCAAAGAAGTGCGGATCTATTTTTAGGGGTTCCCTTTAATATCGCCTCCTATGCCATTCTGACAATGATGATTGCTAAAATTTGTAACCTACAACCGTTTGAATTTGTTCATACATTTGGGGATTTGCACCTGTACTCCAACCATATCGAGCAAGCCAGGCTCCAATTGTCCAGAGAACCGCGGTCAGAACCGGTCATGAAGATTCACGGAAATCAGTCTTCCATTACTGACTTCAAATTTGAAGACTTTGAATTAATCGACTACAACCCCCATCCAAGCATCAAGGCACCCATCGCTGTATGAATTTATCTTTCCCCTACAAAGCCATCGTAGCCGTTTCCCAAAATGGAGTGATTGGAAAGAATGGTGACTTACCCTGGAGACTTCCCGGCGATCTTAAATGGTTCAAAAAGATAACCATGGGGCACACTGTCCTCATGGGAAGAAAAACCTGGGAGTCGCTGCCCTTCCCCCTACCCGGAAGAAGAAATTGGGTTCTAAGCAGGACTGCAGAACCCCAAAAAGGCATGGAGGTTGTACGGGCAAGTGATGAAATAACTGAAAAATTACAACCAGGCGAACAGCTATTTATAATTGGTGGAGGGGAAGTTTACTCCCAATACCTTGCAAGATGTGCTGAAATTTATGTTACTGAAGTTCTGCAAACCATCCAGGGTGGTGATGCCTTTTTCCCTGAATACAAAACCGACTTCAAGGCGGTGGAAACCCTCGATGAAAATAAAGACTTCATCTTACGGAGATGGAGCCGGAAAAATCAGTAATAAGGCCGGAGCAATAAATATACCAAGGGTCCTGTTATGGCAACATAGAGCCAGACGGGGAAAACCCACCTTGTTACCTTTTTATGCTTATCGAATTGGTTGGTGATCGCGTAAGTAAGAGCCAAAAGAATAAAGGGAAAACTCACCGCCGCCAGTACAATATGTGTCAGCAAAATGAAAAGGTAAAAAAGGCGGAAACTCCCCGCAACTACCTTCTCAGATTCACTAAGGATGCCGTTACCGTCACTGTCCCCGTAGATGGTAGCGGGTGTGGTGAAGTGGTAAGTTACATAAGAAAGTAGAAAAACGAAGGAGCATACCACCGCAAAGTGTATCATTTGCCGGTGCAAATTCACCTTCCCTTTTTTGATCGCCCAAATGGCACCCACAAGAAACAGTGCGGCTAATGTGTTTAAAAAAGCATGCAGGGCGGGCAATGCACTCAAATCAACACCGTCTGGAATCGGAATCTTTACCGAGCGCATGAGAGCAACGAGCCCAAGCACTGCCACGGTTAAAACCCAGACCAAAATGGTCAACTTTTTGGACAAGGCAAGATTTGCCTCCCTTTTTCTGTAATTTGCAATTTCGCTCATAAATTAAATCTCTTCTCAGGAATCAACCACGATGTCGAAAGGGATAAAAGTTTCATCCTTTTCGTCTTTAATCCTAAGTTGTGCCCACAACCTGTAAACACCCTTCTCGGGTGGGACAAAGCTGAAAGTCAAAGGTCCTGAATAAATATCATTGATTGTTTGAGGAAGAGTATCTTCCGTGGGATGCAAATGAGCAAATCCCTTAAGTTCGGGGTCAAAAGCGACCAAGTGAGCAAAAGCACCCATCACCGGCGTAAGCTGCACAAGAGTACCGGATTGATCCACGGCCTGTAGCTCCAAACTTATTTCCTCCCCTGCTCTTTTATCTTCCACGGCTTTGATCGAAAAAGTATGAGAGCCGATTTTGGACTCCAATTGTTCGCTTAGATTGGGAGCCTCATTCTGCCCCCCGTCCACTCGAAAAGAGGCAGCCAACAATACACGTCGTGGGCTTCGTAAAGGAATAAAATCAAGAAAAACCTTATATTCACCAACTCTCTCCGGGGTCATGGTAAACCTCCAGGTGCCATCAAACAATTCATCTGCCTCTGGATGGAGATGCTGATAGTCTCCCAGGCTCTGATTTATAGCCATGAGATGAATTTTTTCCGTATGACTTAAGGCAATTTCGTCAGGACCCAAAGGAGAACCGTCAAATTGCTTAATATGAATCTCAAAACGGCAGGGTTTTCCTTTCACTGGCTTATCAATCGGCTTAAACACCATGTTCATTGGCCACTTACGCACAGTTAAATCAATAAATTCAGCATCCCCCGGTCCGCAATAATCCAACTCTCCTTCCAGGTTGTAAGATTCTTCGTGCAAAAAATCACAAGGTTTCACCGGCAAGGCCCTGACGATAAAGTAGGAGGCGACAAAGGGGACAGCGAGTAGCAAGGCTCTTTTGAGTGGTGTGTTAAGGGGACGGTTGCTCATGGCGATTATCCTTTATTGGGCTGAAGGCGGGTTAAAAAGTCATCCACACTCCAACTTTTACCCGGAATTTGATAAACAATTTGTCTTTTAGAATTAACGATCA
>Ga0255771_1002398_pt1 | contig 18846 bp, 5 predicted proteins | sample 011ome_19_FD_179969 | JGI IMG/M metagenome (GOLD analysis project Ga0255771, IMG submission 179969) | Coastal salt marsh microbial communities from the Groves Creek Marsh, Skidaway Island, Georgia - 011510BT metaG (version 2) | ecosystem: Environmental > Aquatic > Marine > Intertidal zone > Salt...
AACGGATTTTAGTACCGGTGGGGGAGTTTGTATCGATTAAAATCGAGAGTTCTCTCCTTTTTTTTTTTCTTGGAGATAGTGTTTCTTACAGATTTCTGGAAAAATCGACTCTGTCCGAGACCTTGTGTCTTGGCGAGTTGATACTTTTTTTCCAGACAAACAAAAGCCAACTCTGCTCGAGACCTTGGGTCTTGGCGAGTTGGTGATAAAGTTCGTTAATGATGCTCCCGCGATTAGATTCGGATTTCGCAGAGGTTGTTGGTCCCCGAACTGAATTGTTCTCCTTTTAGAACTTTCCTGCGGACCTTCGCGAAGGCCAATGACGCGATTTTAGGTTTGAGGTACTTTTTCGAACGGGTCGTTCACAAGTTACGGCCTGGTAGCTTTGAATTTACGCCGGCGCCTCGTGCGTTGGGTGTGATGGCAGAAGTGGTACGCAGCGGCTTTCTTTAAGTGAGGTGTTTTTTTTTTTAAATTAGCATCTCGATCGCCGAGCCTCCGTTGCTTGGGTATTTAGAAAGTTGTAAAAAACTTGTTAAAGTATGAGTTACTTACTACATATCCCCTGGGACGCCCAGAGTTAAAAGGGTCTCTTTTTTGTTTTTTTGTTTTGTTTTTTTGTTTTTCCCTTTGAAAGGAAAACCTCAACTCAAATAACATCAAAGTAATCCGCGCATAAACACGAACACACACACACACACACACACACATCATCATCATCATCATGTCTTCTTCAGTGGTAGACTTTCACTCCTTGTCGCGCGAGGAACTTTGCCGTCTTTTTTCTCAGTGTTGCTCCTCGACCGAGTTCGCGTCTCGACTCGCCGACTGCTGTTGTGCGTCGTCGAATTCGTCGTCGTCGAATTCTCACGTCAAAGCGAAACAGATGATGCAAAAATCTATGCCGGCGTTGGTGCACGCGGCGCGAGAAATATGGTACGACTTGAACCCTTCGAGAGATTGGGAAGAAGCGTTTCGAGGGCATCCGAGAATCGGGGACGATCCGGTGAAGTTGAAGGAGAAGTTTCCATCCTCGAGTGGGGATTGGGCCATGGGAGAACAATCGAACGCGATGGCGACGGCGACGGAAGAGACGTTGCGAGAGTTGGGGGAGATGAATGTGAAATACGAACAAAAATTTGGACGGATTTTTATCATATGCGCGACGGGAGTGTCGGCGGAGTTTGTGTTGGCGAACGTGAAGGATAGGATGGAGAACAGTCCGTGGGCGGAGATGATGGTCGCGGCGAGAGAGCAGATGAAGATCACGGAGCTGAGGTTGAAGAAGCTAAACTTGAGCTTCGGCGACGGGAACGGAAAAGCGTCGTCTTCGATGAAGCAGAGGGTGAAGGTATTGAACGAACAAACGGTAATTAGCAGTAGCGCTGCGAATAGCGAGAAGAAAAAATCGCCAATCACGACGCACGTGTTGGATACGGCGTTGGGGAAACCGGCGGAAGGTATTAAAGTTACTCTGAATAACCGGAGTTCGGCGGCGTCTTGGATTTCGAAGGAAGGGTACACCGACGCGGACGGGAGGGTGACAGATTTAATGGGAGGGGATGATACGTTGTTTGCTGGAGATTACGAGCTTGTTTTTCACGTGCAAGAGTACGTGCGAATGACGACTGGGCAGAAGAGTTTCTATCCGGAGTGTCCTATACGATTTACGGTGTTTTCGGGAAGAACGAAAGAGCATTATCACGTTCCTTTACTTTTGAATCCGTTTGGGTACGGAACCTACCGCGGCTCTTAAGATCTACCTGAATGAATGCTGTTGTAAAATATGATGATTTGCTCCTATTTACGATACTCTAATACCTCTCGCATCCTTTTCTAAGAGTTCTTTCAGGCGAACGGCGACTTTATTTCGACCGTTTTCACCTTCGTCTCGACCAATATCAACGTCGTCCCACTTCTCGATCGGTACGCATTGAACGACGCTACCTATCATCATGCACTCTTTCGCGCGTCTCTCTAAAACTAATTCTCGGAAGCTACAATCTCTTCGTTCGCATTCGACGACGCCGACGTCCGCCAACAACCCTTTCTCGATGAATTCAAAACATCTTCTCATCGTTACGCCGTCGAGAACGTCGTCAACTTTCGGCGCTATAAAGATTCCCCGGTCATCGACAAACGCCACGTTCGCGCTCGGTCCTTCTAAAACTTTCCCATCGTTTGCTACCCATATTCCAACATCGCAGCCGTGCATCTCTGCGTCCGTGGTTATCATACAATTTTGTAAATAATTCGTCGATTTAATAGTCGAAAATGGTTTATTCTTCACCGCAATCGGTGTCGTTCGAGCGCGCAACGCTTTCGTCGTTTCTGTTTTCGTCCGCTCGATAACCACGCAATAAAAATTGCTCCCTTCAGCGCACTCCTTCGCGGATAGGGAAAATCCCCCGACGCCGGCTGTTAAATAAAACCGAGCTTGCATCATTGAAGAACAACAATCAGAGGAGGAAATACTCCTCCCGCGTTGTCTTCTCTCTTTCTCCTCAAACGCCGCCGACACGGTCTCTTTCACTATTCGCGCCAGCGAATCCAAACTCTCCAATCCTTTCGGGAAGGTTAGAAACGCCATCTCCGCGCTCGTTTGCAATCGGTCCAAATGGTAATCCAAGTCTTGAAACGTTCTCGTCTCCGCGTCGATAGAAACCGTGTCGAACACCGCGTGCCCGCGATGAAACCCGTGGTCGTCCACTTTCATCACAAACGACTCGGAATCTGTCGTGATGGCCCGAACGTGCGACGAGTACATGGCGAGTTGTAAACAATTTTCATCGTCATCATCCGGAGTGCTTTTCTCCCGGTGTAACTGTAAGAAACGCTCGCCGGAAAGGACAGGGATTTCGTCAAAGACTTCTTCTTTATCTTCTTCGACTTTTGCTCGTCGTCTGAATCGTAATCGCTTTATTATTATTCGTTCGCTTCTTTTGCTCCTCGAGTTTGTGAAAACAGTTGTTGTTGTTCTCGTCCTCGTCATCATCATCATCTTCTCCGCAACAAACATCTCTTCCGAAGCAGAGAAAGAAAAGAATTCCCCTAGTAGACGGAGTAGACCCCTTTAATTACGCAGAAGTCTCTGATACTACTACTACTACTACTACTACTACTGCAACTGTGCACTACTATTGCTCTCCGCGACAACTTCTGAAGAAGCAGAGAAAATATAAGGATTTCCCCTAACAGACGTTTTAGAGCATAGACCCCTAAAAAATATCTCAAATTGGACATGCAGCTGTTTTTTGCACTTTTTTCTCAGAATTAATTAAGCAAAGAAAACAAGCCACACTTTGCTCGAAGAAGAAGTCTCTGATACTACCGATACTACTGCTACTGTAGTTATTGCTTAAACACCACTCGAAGAAGCATTCATCAAAGATGTTCGAAACGCAAGTGGCGGATTTGCTGCAGCGCGCCGCCGGAGAGTACATACGAGGCATAGATAAAACGGCTTTGAAAATCAGCGTACTTTCCGGCGACGTGATTTTACGTCGGTTACAACTGAAACCGGAAGCGTTCGAGCGGTTGAACTTACCGATTGATCTCACGAGAGGCGTCGTCGGGAGTTTGAGGGTAAAAATCCCGTGGGCAAAGTTAGGAAAGGAACCCGTGGTGGTGACGATATCGGAGGTGTTCGCGTCGGCGAGACGGTTGAGCGCGGAGGAAGTCGCGAAGCGGGCGAAGGAGAGGAGAGAAGAGCATAAAAAGGAGGACGAAGCGGCGGTTGAGAAAGAAGGAGAAGAAGATGAAGATGGGAAGAAGAGGAACGATGAGAAAGTTGAGAGACTAGATAACGCTGAGAGATTATGGCTCGTGAAACGTTTGTTCGATCCAACGCACCGCGAGGAGGAGGGAGGCGGCGGCGAATTTAGGGAAGGGGAGCACGGCGGAGGAGACGACGGAGGATTCGTGCAAAAGTATGCGAAAATTATACTCGCAAACTTACAAATTTCGATAGAGAATATACACATTCGGTACGAAGATGAAGTGACAACTCCAAACCACGCGTTCGCCGCCGGGTTGACGATTCGTAACGTCAGCGCGCACACGGTTGATAAAAATGGGAATCCGGATTTCGTAAAATCGGCGTCGTTTGCAGAATTTCGGAAAAAGTTAACGTTGGATGGATTCTCGATTTACTTTGATAGCGAAGAGGAAGAGAAGAACACTAAAAATACGACTACGAGCAATGATAATAATAGGAAGCAGCGCGTGCCAAATGTGTTTTTTACGGAAAATCCAGATCCGAATGCAAAGGATATGCAGCAATGGTTAAATGTGTTCATGCCGGCTTTCCGAGACGACGAAGACGACGAAAAGGAGAAGGACGTTCTTAGATATAATCGAATTTTGCAACCGATTTCTGGCTCGTTCATCTATACGAAACGCGCAGACGAGAGATTTGACGATGGCGAAACACCTCGTCAACTCATGGAGTGTTACGTTGATACTGCTGGCGTACGTCTTAAACGTGCACAATATCACAATATAGCTCGAGTTTTGGAAGCGTTCAAAGTCCATCAGTTGAGAAGTGAAACGGAGCATTTGCGGCCGAATCTCTTTGAAGGGGAGTCACCACGGAAACATCCTCAACTGTGGTGGAAGTATGCTATTTTAGCCGCGCAAATGAAAATTCGAAAGCGGCGGCAGCGCGCTTTCGCTAGCGCCCTAAAATGGGAAGATATCGTCGACTTGTCTCGAAAGAGAAGACGGTTTTTGACGATTTATAATCAACCGGGCGGCGCAGACAATGACGATCTTCTCGATGAAGTATACGAAATAGACTCAAAAATATCTTATCACGCAGCGATGACCTTCCGATGCATCGCACATCTCGAGAGAGAGCGCATGAATGATACCAATTCAAATTCTATCGCTCTCGCAGCCGTCCATGACGCGAAGAGATACTACGCGAAGGAAGTTCTTCCTCATAAAAAGAAGGGAAAGATTTCAGCGTGGTTTGGTAGTTACTTTAGTAGTGGTAGTGGTACTAGTGGTGATAGCAGTAGAAGTAGCGCTCTCAAGGACGATGAAGAAAAGGAAGAGAGAAACGAACAAGTGGGCTCATTGTTTAGCGACGATGATTTCACAAAACTCGAAGAAGTGTTTGACGTGAAGACGATCGAGTCTCAACAAAAATCTGCTGAAAGTTCCTGGAAAGGAAAAGATCTATCAGTTTCTCTTAACGTATCGAAAATGTTCATCGCGATAACGGAAAATGACAATCGCGATATTGTCAGTTCAGTCGCGCTAGATCTCAGAGCTTCTAGGGGTGTTTACAAGAATGGAAATGCGACGAGTTTTCTTAATATTTTAGGTTGGGTGGTTGATGCGAATGGAACAAAAATATTACAATCCGGCATTGACAGGAAAGCCGAAGGCACTATTGCATCCTCCACAGTTTCTTCAAATGGAGCACTTTCCGTGTCTTACGAAGAGTATCCGCCATTCGATGTGGAATTTTACGATTCGAAAGCTGTCGTGATCGCCGCGCCGACATTCTTAGTCGTTGAAAAGCGCTTCATCGACTCAATCACTGGATTCTTTGAAAAACCAGCGTCTGACGAACTTACCTCAGAAGTCCTCGGAGATTTTGCGGAAGAAATTGCGAATGCAACTAGTAATGTCGCCAAGCGTACTGCTTCTGGTTTGTCTAGTGTATTGAATCGAATGAAGTTTGAAATTTCTATCGATGCTCCTAAAATTGCGCTTGTACCGTCGTCGGCTGAGGGAAATACGACGATTAGTTGTGATAAAAAAATTGTCTTGGATTTAGGTAAATTTATAGTTTCCAACGATCCAGAATGCGATCAAGGTAGCGCAAACAGTGGGGTTCGCGGTGATCCAAAGTATAACGCGTTCACGGTGAAGGCAGAGAATCTCGCGGCTTACATCGCCTCTGGTACATTCGACGTCCAAGAGAGACATGAAATTTTACTGCAGGGCGCAAAAGAGAATCGTTCGCGAAATGATTTCGAAGCTTATTTCATCCTCAAACCCCTAAAAATCGGTCTCGATTTACAGATTGCCGGGAGTGGATTCGAAGTATTCGATGAATTGAACAGTAATACAGCGTCGTCTGATGAACAAAATCCGGGAATGATTGCGAAAGCAGACATCCCAGATCTAGCGTTCACACTCTCACCATGTCGGCTAGCGATGATATATAACATAGTGAACTCTTTTAAAAAGAGTCAACAATATGATGAAAAGGATAGAACGCATGATACAGAACGTGTTGCAATTAACTCTCGCACAGATGATGGTACTTCGACAGAGATAGCGACAAGTTCGAAAAGAAGCGAAGGAAGCAAAATAAGTAGAATAATTTCGTCGCGTGTATCTGTTGATGTTTCGCGAGCCTCGGTTGCTTTATGGGGACAAAAAATGGGGTGCAAAGACAACAATACCGTTGTGGATGGCGTATTGTTTGGTGGAGTCGAAAGGTTATCCGAATTTGAGTGCGCAAGATCGGAGCATGCGATTGTTGAAATTGTAGCCACGAGTGCAAAAACAATAAAAACGTCGACAAATATGGACGAAAGTTACGTCATCGAAGCGGGCAAATTAGAAATTTACGACGTGCTTTCGGGAGGATATTTCATTCAGCTCTCAAATTTACCGGCAAAGGGCGAAAGCAAGGGTGTTAAAATGCGATACGATAGCTGGACAAGTACAGATTCACCGACCTTTACGAATTGCTACGGCCAGCTCGAAGTTACTTCAGATATTTGTTTTCTGGGCGTTCGCCGACCAACGATAGCATCCGTTTCTCGATTTTACGATGAGCTATCGCTTGTAATGTCCTCTAATAAGACTTCCCCGTCAGAATCTGAAGTAGAAAATACCAATACGAGCGATTGCGATAACGATGATGATGATGAAAAGGAAGAGGAGGATGTTCCCATAAAATTTCGTCTGGCAGTTAGATTCAAAGAATTATCATTGAGAACATTTGTTGAACCCGAAGATATCGCAAAAAACGGCAATAATCCAGCAGTAGCTTCGATTGGAATCCATGACGCAGATATCGCAATATTAACACAAACAGGGTTGAATCCTATGAAAGTGTTTGGTACCCTTGGTAGCTTGAGCGTAATGAATGAAACGTTACCCGAGTCGCATCCGCACAGATACTTTGTCTCGGTTAAAAAAGAAGAAAATCTAGAGCTTGATCGTGCTGGACAAGAGAAGTCATACTTCGAATATCGCACCTTCAATCGTTCGCACAGGAATTTTCCAGGTCACGAGCAACATCTGCTTCTCAACTTGAAGAAGTCAAAAGTTACTTTTCTGATGCATTTCTTTTCGCAGCTATTAAGGAGCGTTGGTGGATTACTTGCCGATGCAATTCCAATCGATAAGCTTCCTGAAAATGAGAGAAACGCAGAGATCGTGCGGCGAGGGGTAACGCGACCTTCTACGTTTAAGTACGATGTAGCGCTATCCCAAGCCAAGATTGTTGTTCCAAAATCTACTTCATCTCAGGAAGCACTAAGTCTTGATGCAAAACATGTTTCTGTATGCAACAGTTTGCAATGGAAATACGGCGATAGTCATCTAACTCGAGGTGCTGTGTTGATGGATACAATGTCAATTCAGTTAAAAGACTTTGAGTTGTTTATGGTGAACGGGAAAGGTGAGCGCGGCTCCTACCCGGCGTTATTTTGCGCAAAAGGCGAAAGCAATGATCCTGCTCAAGTTTTCAGTCTCGATTTGATATCTCCATCTTGGGATCCCACGGAAAAAATGTGCGCAAAAGAAATGCGTCTCTGCGCGGATGGCGCGATCACCGTAGAACTTGATGACGTCGAATACAATATATTACTTGCCGTTTTGACTGGAAATTTCTCCGAGACGGGTTTCGTCCAGGAACCACTTTTTGAGTACGCGGAAATTGAAGTTCCGAAAGAGAACGGTACAGCAGAAGGCGAAATTGATACTGCGCCTTCTCTCAGTAGCGTGATTACGGTGAATCTACCGGAGGTGTGCTTGTCCATGTTCAATTCACCACGGCTCAACGCGAGAGCATCGCCGTTGGCGAGGCTAATACTCAGTCGCCTCTGGGTTTCCTACGAAACTTTACGAAATGACGCAGACGCGTACAGTGTTCACTTGACTTTGCCTGTTCTGAGTGTCCGAGATGTACGGGACGGAACTGAACCAGCTGTCGCAGAAGTAATCGACCACACTGATAGGTCGTTGACGCTTTTAACGCTGGATTTACTATCTAGAGCCGATAAATTTGATCTTGGAGTAAATCTACAGTCTTGCCGTCTAAAAGTTGATCCTCAATTTCTGAGAGAGGTTTTGTACTTTTTTAATCTTAGAGATGACGAGTTGAGACGACAAATACTCGAGCGGCGTTTGAAGAACGATATCAGTTTCTCGAACAAGGATTTAATATCCCTGGCTCCAAGAAAAGAAGGTGAAGTTGACGATGCTGAGATTATAACCCTCTCTCCAGCAAAACGAATTTTGTGTGACGGATTACACACACCTTTGTGGTGTACCTTGGATGGGAACGGGAGAAAAATAGTTTTACCGCATTCTGTGACGAAGCATTCGTCATCACTAATTTGTGTAGGTAATTTTCGAACGCTTACGATTAGGAATGCTGTTATTGAAGGCGACGTGGAAAGATTTATCAGTCTTGGTACGCGTTCGAATATAATCTATGATAATGTAACCTTTGCGAAACGCAAGGACAACGAACCCATAGACTTTATGAAAGTACCAACAAAGAAGGAGTTGAAAACAACAAGTGCTACAGAGTGTGTTACAACGTGTTCCATCCTAGCAAGAAACGTTGAGCTCTTGGTTCTCGACTCTGATACCACGATGAACCGCGGGAAAACAGCGAAAAATACCAATGCCGGTAGAAATGCATTGTCCGTACAACTGTACGCATCGGTTGACTATAAGTCAATGCCAAGTGAGATTGCGAGATCAAGCACCAGATCAGAATTGAACGCCTTTGTGAACGGCGTCACCGTAAATCTCTGCCGCAGCACCAATGATCCCACTAAAACAAAGTTTTTGCCTAAAACGAGCTTCTTGGAACCAACCGATTTCGATGTAAAATTTATAAAGGATGCGCACGGGTATCAAGTGCGGCTGGTATCTTCTGATGTGCGTTCAAGTTTTGATTCTATGAGTCTTCGTGTGGCGAGAAATTGTATATCGCAACTTAGTGACGTCGTCAAAAAGAAAGTGGCATTATCTACTTTGGTCGCAGCGTGCAATTCCTATCTGCCAATAAGCGCCTCTCGGCATACAAACTTAAAATTCTGGCGCCCAGTGCCACCGAAAGGATTTTCTTTTCTCGGTGACGTGTGCTTTTCCATAGATGCAGATGCACCCGCAACTCCAGTACACTCAATCAGTGACACAGCTGATGTCACCTCTTTACCACTTGGATTCAATTTAGCGTGGCGTTCGCCCTCGAACGATTGTTTTATATGGTCTCCAATACCTCCCAGTGAAGAATACGTAAGTCTTGGATGCATCGCAACAGAAACTGAGAGCATGCCTGACGTTGTGACGATTGGGTGCAAAGTTATCAGACGAGAAGTACTGAAAGAGTGCGAGATATTAGATTGCGCGTATGACGGTGGTGATGATCAACTTAAATTCTGGAGATTAGAGAACAGCTGCGGGACTTTTATCCTTTCGGAAAAGAAAGAGTATGCGAGATCGAGATTTGCTGCACAACTTCGCACTCCCTTAATTCCTGAGGAATTCATCGAAGAGAATTACGAAAATGTCTCGCACGAAGCTGTAATCGTGAGCGATTCAAGTGATGGTGATATACCCATCAAATCTAGCGACGAAACTTCGATCCAAGTTTCTTTGCCGAGAATCGCGCTCACCTTGTGCGAACCGGGTAAGCGCGACCCTTTTATTGCTCTTGGCATAAATGACGTTGCGGTCGTAGTTCGTGGAGTTGAAGGCAGCAATGAGAATGGTATGGCAAGAGACGGTTCTGCCAGTACAAAGATAGATGTAGCGTTCTTCAATCCTCGCGTTGCATCTTGGGAACCCATAATTGAAGCATTCGATGTGTGTGCTCGTTTCAATCGCGCGCTGATGATGACGGACAATACTTGTTTAGAGGACAGCTTAAAGATTTCGATTGCGAATGTGATCGGTGTAAATTTCTCGAGCTCACTCGGTGATGCGATTGTTAAATATCAGCGAGAAGATCATAAACTTTTGTCTTCCGAAATAAGTCCGTCTTCTGAGGCAGTGCCACCATTGTCATCACGGTGGCAGCAGACTCTTCGGAACATATCGAATTCAGACGATGATCGTAATTTCTCCGATTCAATCGCTCCAATACTGAAGAATGAGCTTCGAAGATCGATATATGTTCGATATCAACGCTCCACCAAAGACGATGTAGTTGAAGTAATGCCACAGAAATGTATCGCATTGGACTCATTAACGGCTTTCGGCAATAAAATTTTACCTATTCTAGATAAAAGTCTCGAGCCACCGGATTCAAGGTTCGGAAGTGAAACCACTGATGGATACTTAAATCCGAATATCTCGTCATCTTCACAAATGCGAATGAAAACGCTTCAATTACAGTCAACATTCGTTCTAACGTTTGCAAAGTGTCGCATTAGAATTGGAGCAAATAATCGCAATTTGGTGGACGTAGGAGAATCTGAATTGTATGCTCGAATAAATTTTGCTGAGAATTTAATGAGAACACGCGCTTCTACGTTGATCAAAGCCTCCTCCTCATCGTCGTCGAAGGAAGATTCGCATGTCGAATGCATCTGGTCGGATAAGTTCATCGCGAGAGTTCCGTCGGATGCGATCGATACTTGCTCTGTGCGCATTTCAATAATAGATGCTCGCGGGAACGGTGGCCACGGTAAGATAATTTCATTTTTGAGCGATGTGACTCTGTCCGATTTAATTAATATGGACGACGAGCCATCTCGGTCGAGTACCATAAAGTTACCGAATGATGTTGAAATTCAAGTTGCTTTCGAAGGATACGGTGCAGATAGAACTTCCGGAGGGGAAAGTAATGCGCAAAAATCACTACTATCTTCAAGGACTAGGCAAACTCACATCGGCGATTCAAAAGGTGGCTCGGCAACAAATGCTCTCTCGAGGAAAATTTCTGTGGAATCATCATCTTCTGTGCCATCGTATTATTTGAGTTTGCATCCTAAGGGACCTTGGACGCGACTCATATGTGAAGAGCTGACGCTTTCAGAATCGTCAGATGCGATTGATTTGAGCGAGTTCCTTGATTACAATGATGCAGTAAAATCGAAGGAAAAAAATGTTCTTAAAGCTGTTGTAGCGCGTACAATTGATCCGATAACGCAGAGGATTGAACGAACTATACGGGAACTTTCCCGATTCCGGAACGAAACGGATCGGTCGATTGAAATTTTTGTCGTTCCGGCGAGGATGACACCGGAAAAAACTGAATCTTTGGAAATGAAGGCAAACAATGAGAATGGAACAAGTTTGGGATACGAGTCTCTGAAAAGCAGAAGTAGCGATCAAACGCAGTCTGAGAGAGTACGACGTGTCGTTGAAGAAGCTTTCGAAAACGAGCGCTTTCTTCCTTTCCGAGGATGGCGTTCTACGCATCTTTTACTCACGGAGCGCAAAGCGTGGTGCACCCGCACTGGTTCTAATTCCATGTCTTTGAAAGAAGACTTTTTGTCCGCTATAGAATCAAATAAGCCGACTGACTGGACGTGGGAGGAAGATGAATGGGAAGTTGATACAACACATCCTCATTGCGATGAGGACGGTTTTGCGTACGCGGGAAGCTTTCCAGAATTAAAATATCCTTTTCGCGCTGGGCAGGAGACGAAAAGCGCTCTAAGCTTTGTGAGGATGCGAAGATGGACACGAACCCGTAGATATGTCGTCCCCTTTGGCGCATCTTCAGAAAGTACTGACCGCATGTCTTCGAGTAATAGAGAAAGTTTCGTAGACGTCGAGAACCATCACGTCACGTACCGGACCATCATTGAGGCAGGATGCGAAAAATCGCTTCCAAGCGCTGTTATTGGACCCGATGCATCCTCGCACGTGTATTTTCGTGTCCTAGGTACAGATAAGGAGAGTAATAGCGAATTATTTTCTTCGTGGGCTAAGCCGGTAAAATCCGGCTTTTTCGACAGAAACTTCGATGACCGGTTGAATAGTGAATCGTCTGCGATAGAAGACGCTATGATAAAACGCGCGAATAAACGTGGGGGATTGGCGCTTGCAGACGGAGTGGAAGAATCTGCAGTGCACGTTTGCGAAGACGCTGATGGTTTAAAAGGAAAGAACTGGTTCGTATCCGTTCGATGTGAACACTTTCCGCTCGAAAATGCTACATTAGCGAGCAGAAAACCTTCAGATAAAACAAGTGTCGATTTTCAACGAGCGGCGGCGCTGAATAGCGAATGGATTGTCACATTATCTGCGCCTTGGTGTGTGAAGAACGCGTTGCCGGTGTCAGCCGAAATTTCGCTCAACTCATACGAACAACTACGCGAAAATGAAATGTATTGTTTTAAAAAGAAGTATTCGAAAATTCTTGGTCCGGGTGAAATTGCAAAGACACACTACGTGGATCCAGGAGCAAAGTGCGTAGCTCGCGTAGAGTCAATTACTGGTGGATGGGAACCGAGTCAGCTCATAGATTGCGCGACACCGCTCGATAAGAAATTTGATTATTTTAATTACGGAGTTCCCGTTTCGCCGGCAAGTTGTAAAGATGCGGCAAAGAATGATAATAATGCGCCGATTTTAAATTCCGGTGGTTCCTTCACATTTGGAACTGAGTTTACAGACTCCTTAAGCGGTGGATCTTCGGCTAAAAACGGTATTAAATCTCGGGACGCCTTCGAGGTGGTGAAAGTGAGCCACTCCAGCAAGTTAGCTTCTGGAAATAAGATTGCCATGAAATCTTCAGTTAAAATTGTATGTTCAAAATGGGACGAAACTGACGTCGCTTCAACGAGGGTGCTTATTTTATGTTCTCCCATAGTTTTAATCAATCGAACCGGTGATGATATCGTATTTCGCTCATCCGCGATATCTGATGGTGGGAAGCAAAATAAGAATAGAGAAACTTCGAGTAATCCTTCGATGTCTGATGTAGCGATGTCTCTAATAGATGATACATCTGAAATGCGAATCAGCGATGAGAGCCATGTCGACGACTCGTCTGCCCGACTATCGGCGCAGACGGCTTATCTTTCGAAGACGCTACCAACGAACGGGTCAGATTTGAGCGAAGTGTACGTGCTAAAAGGAGGGACTACGGGACGTCCTGAGGACAGAATAACATTCATCGGTGCCGAAAGTGCGAGCGAGCGTCAAGAACAGGCAGCAGCTAGACTAATATCCAAGAATGAGCGTTTAGAGATAGGATGCTCTAAGAAATCTTTATCTGAACCGTTACCAATCGCGGAGCGAGATTTCATATCAGAACGAATCGTCGTTGTAGAGTGTTTAACGAAAGATGGTCAAACGAGCTATCCAATCAGTATCCGCTCAGAGGAACAGCATTATCTTGCAAACATTGGAGATGGGTTGGAGCACACGCGAGGCATGTTCACAGAATGTCTCGCTATCATTCTCGAACCTGCATTTAGCCTCATCAACGATACCGGTGAAAACATTCATCTTACCCAAGTCGATCCAAATAAAGAACATGTGTTTAATGAGAAAAAGGATGTCATTATTTTGCACTCTAAACGCGAGAATAAGCGCGGTGTTCCTTTGAGATGGACTGATACAAATTTGCCGAGAGTACTGTACGCCAAGCGAGAACGTGACGAAGAATGGGTGATGCCTTTTGTGCTTAAATCGACGCACACTGGAGATACGTTACTTCCCATACATAAAAGAGCTGAAGCGTTAGAGGATTTAGATGATTTTTTACACGTCCACGTCGCGAAAACTGAGTTGACGCACGGTTCTTCGCGAGTGCATTTTTCTTTGAGAGTAGGAAATTGTGTTTTAGAAGAGCAGATACTCGGTTCGCCGCCGAGTAAAGAAATGGCGTTGAAGAAGAAGATGCAACAAGATGCCGCCCTCGATCGCGCGGCGAGTAAAAGAGAGAAATCGGTTCCTTCTGCTCAGAACGATGTCGTTGTCTCGAGAAGAGTTACTCTTTCTATACCAGAATTTGTTTTATCGACGATTGATTCGAATGTTGAAGAAATTTTTGTCGTGACATTGAAAGGAATGGATTTAGAACACCAACAATCAATTGTTGGTGCGTCCGCCTCGTCCATCAGATTTGTATTACACTCGCTGCAAATTGATGATATGAGTCCTACGACGCAGTATCCAGTTTTGCTTCGCGTCATGCACGATGCAAAAGAACTTGTAGTACCGCCAATGTTGAATTTTGGTATGCGATCGTATCTCGAGGCGGACGGTAAAACGAATGCATACGAAGAAATATTGATAAATTTCTCGAATGCTCCATTGCATATTGCCGCGTATGAACCTTCGTTATGGCGCGCGCTTGAATTTTCCGATCATTTCGTTGATGGATCGAAACAGAGCGCGGTATCTCCAGTTGCGAAAGGAAAAGAAAGCCATCAAGCGGATCCTCAGATATTCATAGAAATGATGAAAATCTCGAAAGTAAGAATCGCCATATCATTTCGCGCGTCGGAACAAAAACGCCCGAAACGTATTAGAAAAGTTTTCCCCGGTATCGTCACCGTTGTCAACTTGGATGAAGCCACGCTTGACTTACGTCCTATGAGACTCGAAAACCAATGCGCGAAAAAATCAACATTTCAGGATACTTTGACAAAGGCGTACGTCAAACAAGTCAAATTACAGATTATTCGATTGTTGACTGGCTTTGATGCGTTAGATTCAGTGGCTTTGGCACTGAATCGTGCATCGATGGGGCTGTCAAAATTGTCCGGCGGGCGCGCGTTGGAAGATCTTTTTGGTGTTTCGCAAGCAGGAGGGAAGAAGCCTACAATGCTCTCATCCGCACTTCGCGAGAAGTTTGCTATCGGTTCGAAAGACAGTCGCGATGACGACGACTCCAATAAATCAGCCGTGAAAACTGGCGCTGCGGTCGTTGGACTGATGGATGGAACTGAAACTTTAGCCAGAGGCGTTTTAAGTGGCGTCACCGGTGTCTTTATGCAACCAGTCAAAGGTGCGATGAAATCTGGCGCCAAAGGATTCGTCAAAGGCTTTGGCAAAGGTCTGGTTGGAGCGGTGGCGCAGCCAGTTTCGGGTGCTGTTGGAATGATGAGTCACATGGCTGCTGGAGCATCGGGCAGTGTTCGTGAGGCGAAAGAACTCGTTGGCTTATCTCACGGCGCTCAATTCGCGAAAAGAGTCAGACCGGCGAGAGCTCCTTCAGCTGATGGAATATTGCGACCTTTCAGTAAAGAACTATTGAGTTGTGAAAAATTATGGAGAGCCATATCGAGTTCGAAGAACATCTCGAGAAGAGCGTTTGCGAACGAGCACTTTGCGTGGCAAATTAATGTTGGAAAGAATATGGACATTACTCAAATTTTAATGCGTGACGAGAAGAGCAAAGTTTTACCGGCGAATGCGAATTTCACCCTTTTCGCTACGAATTACCGATTATTGCTCGCGATGACGAGTTCAAATTCAACGCGGTCGCCGGTTAATACTCCGAGCTCCTATCGGATTTGTTGGGATATATCATGGTGCAACATTGAAATGGCGTATGTTAGAAGTGCTCTAGAAAATAGAAGCGTGGGAGATGCGATTTGTATCAAACTGAAGCGTCCAAGTCTTTTAGAACGAACGATAAAAAACAAGGCAAAAAAAGCGGCGCGCGAGAAGAAAATAAAGCAAAAGCGACCAGAAAAATTTCTGTTCCGTGAAGATGAATTGACCAGAATAGTTCCCTTGGGTAAACAAAGCGCGCGAGATGGTGATGATGAAAGTTTTCATCGGTGGGTGTGCGACCAGATCTTACATCACTCTCGAACGTTCGGAAAGGTGTATATCGTTTCACAGGCTTTATCTAGAGGAAAGGAAGGTTCAGATGCCGTAAAAAAACAACCCCGTTCGGATGAAATCAGTGAAGAGAGTTCCGAAGACGAAGGAGACTTGGTTTTATTTTCCGATAGCGATAGCCTGAGCGCAGAACGAATTCTTCGAGATGAAGGCGGCGAGTTCACTTCCGAGAGCGAGGATCTGGATGGCGACTTTGATGAGGACGATTTCGACGACAACGACGACGGAGAAGAAGGTAAGAAACACGGTTTAGACTGGGAATTAGAAGAGGATAGAGATTTAAAGAGATGAGTTATTCCGTCGCTTTACCGATAAAGTGCATGAGCATTAATTTTACTTTTTATTACTGCTAACCAATCGTGCGGATAGTAAAGCGAGCGAGCACACCGATGCCACTCCGAGCATGGCGATTTCTGCTCTGGTCCAATCGTTGAAGAAATAGTGCGTGAAGCTGCTCGTCTCTGATGATTTTATCGTCTCAATTTTTCTTGTTATCGTCTTTGTCGTCGTCGTCGTTGTTTTAGTCTTATTACTCTTTGTAGTAGCGCTCACTAAATCTTGTCCCAGCATCTCTTCAATGTCTCGAATGCCCGGGATGCTTCCTTCGCCCCCATCGCATTCGTCCTCGTCCTCGTTCGTCTTCTTCTTCGACGAAAGTTTCTTCCCGTTTACGGAAATTGCCAACTGTCCACACGCACCGGCAATATCCGAACCCATCTCTTGTCTCACCGTCGTCGTCATCCCGTACTCTTCCCTTAATATCGTGTTCATCGCCTGTATGTCCTCCATCTCCGGCCTTTCGTGTCCAGCGATGACGTCTGTGGGATTATACGGGATGAAATTCAACACAACCTTCTTCCCACCCAACAACTCCCCGAGCAACCTCGCGCACTCTTTAGTATCATTTATACCTTTCAAAACGCAATATTCCACCAGCATAGAATTCTTCTCACTTTTCGCTAAATAATCGTCCAAACATCGCATCAGCTCGTCCAAAGGATACGCCGTCGCCGTGGGGACAATTTTCTTCCGAATCTCCTGCGTTGGCGCGTGTAAACTCAGCGCCATCGACACCGTCGGACAATCTTCGCTAAACCTATAAATGTTTGGAATCACCCCGACAGTACTCACGCAAATCTTCGGACACGGAATGTTAAATCCCATCTGATTTTCGCTTTGTGACATGCACCGAATGGCGTCCACGACGGCGTCGTAATTGTTCAGCGGTTCACCCATCCCCATAAACACGATATTCCTCACCCTCGGCTCGATCCTTCTCGCGTGCGCGACTTGCTCCACAATCTCCCCGGTCGTTAAATTCCCGAGTTCTCCCATCGTCCCCGTCGCGCAAAACGTACACCCCATCTTACACCCAACCTGGCTCGATATGCACAACGTCGCCCCCAAACCTTTCTTCCCTTCCGCTCGCCGCCCTTTCAAATGCCGAATAATCACCGCTTCCACTCTGTGCCCGTCTTGTAACTCCACGATTAACTTCGTCGTCGACGCGTCTCCGGACGTTTCCGCGACCGCAATTCGCGTCGTGAGTAAACTAAACGTCTCTGGCGCTCGATTCCTTGCCCAAAGCGGAATCTCTTCGCACCGTCGTAAATCCAGCTCCACGACGCATTTTCTTCCTCGCTTTCGTTCGTCTTCCTCTTTCAACTCCTCGCACACGAGTCTCTGCGCTTCTTTCAGCATCACCTGGTAAAACCGCTCGGCTTTTTTCCGCTCTTTCGCTTTCATCGTCGTCATCGAAGCGTTTCGTTCGTTTGTTTTGCTCGTTGTCTTCTTCGTCTTTAAAGACGTCTTCTCGTTTTCCTTCTCGGAATACTCCTCCTCGTCTTCTTCTCCTCCTCTTCTAAAACCGCCGTCATCTTCCTCCTCCTCCTCCTCCTCCTCCTCGGAGGACGAAAACGATAAATCCTTTCCTTTCTTCCCGTGCGGGCCTCGGAGAAGAAACTCTATGACTTTCTCTCGGTCAAACACGGAAAAGAGGAGCTGCTCGTTTTCGTCGTCGTCGTCGTCGTCGTCGTTTCCTTCTCTCGCGCCTCGTCGTCGTCGCATGTTGTGTTGCGTTTCAAAAACGTAATGAGCGAGTTTTGAGGGAAACGAGGGCAGCCGAAGGAAAACTTTTGTCAGAAATCGACGCGCGAAAGACTTTCATACTCTTTTTTCGCGCGAAACGAGAGAAAATGCGCCGGTGCTCGTCAAATCCTCCTCCTCTTCCAGAAGGAGGAGGGGTGAAAACGCGAGGGCAGAAAAGACGACGAGGGGAGAGAGATTCTTTGTGGGATTTAATCGTGAATAACGACGATGTGAGTTTCCAACACGTGCTTCCGAGGTTGAATTCGAGTGATGTGAAATTCTTGTACGGAGTGAATAGTGAAACGAGAAAGATGATTAAGAGATCGTCTCGCAAGGGGGAGTTGAAAGAGGCGTTTAGAGTGAAACAGATGTCGTCGATATCGACTTTGGAGTTTGTGTGGGAGAATAAATCGTTGTGGCCGAGATGGTGGGACGAAACAGATTTCTGCGAGCAAGTTGCTGAAACGAATAAACTCGAGTTGCTCAAGTGGGCGCGAGAGGAGAAAAAGTGTGAGTGGGATGATAGGACGATTGATGCGGCCGCATATCAAGGTAATCTGGAAATGGTAAAGTATTGCGTTGCAAATCAGTGCCCTAAAGATGAGTGGGCGTGTGCATTTGCTGCCTCACAAGGTCACCTCGAGTGCCTCAAATACTTACGCGAAGAAGTCAAAGCGACCTGGGATTCTCGGACTGCCTCTTTTGCGGCTGCAAATGGCCATCTCCACATACTCG
>Ga0255771_1002442_pt1 | contig 18611 bp, 35 predicted proteins | sample 011ome_19_FD_179969 | JGI IMG/M metagenome (GOLD analysis project Ga0255771, IMG submission 179969) | Coastal salt marsh microbial communities from the Groves Creek Marsh, Skidaway Island, Georgia - 011510BT metaG (version 2) | ecosystem: Environmental > Aquatic > Marine > Intertidal zone > Salt...
GGGAAGCGTGTCCCGGGATCATCAGAAAAAATAACTATTCATCAAAAGTAAAAGAAACCCGGGATTTCTCCCGGGAAACTTTTTAGTTGCTGCGTTGAATCTGGTCGGCACAAATTCCGCCAGCGAAAGTTGCTTCGTAACTTAGGAGAATTCCCTCCACAAGAAACTGAGCGTGTTCTGTGAGAATCTTCTCGGCAACCTCGGGCTCCACTTCATAAACCCAAGTGTCCCACTTGTTCTCTTTGGCGTAGTGCGACTTTATTACTAACCTTCTCATTTCTTCCCCTTATTTTTTCCCGGGATTTACTTGTCCAGTAGAACCCGAATTGTTTTGTAGTTGTTTCTCTCCCAATCAACTTCAAAGCCCTGCGATTCAAAAGCTTCAATCACGGCAACACCTGACGGCGTTAGACCTTCGTCGTCGGCAAGGTTGCTGTGGCTGAAATAGACTGTGCTGTAGTTGTAATCGTCTCCCGAAATAGTGTGGCGATTACCCTGCCCTCCATACTGCCAAATCACTGGCACATTGTCGGCAAGCCCCAAGTCAATACAAGAGCGGCAGCAGCCCATAACATTTCTGCGGGCTGTAATGCCTTGCTTGCGAATCGCCTTGAGGGCGTTGTTGAACCTCTGTTCGATTGTCTGAGTTTCTGTGGTTAGCATTGAACTCCCCTTTCTTTGATACTCAAAGTCTAGCGGCGAGCGCCGACATTTTCGACATTTCATCAAAAGTTCCCGGCACATCAGAAAAAATAACTATTGTTACCGGGGAAGACTTTTGAGCAAAAGAAAACCCCGCCTGGGGAGGCGGGGCTTCTTGACTACAGAAGATTAGAAAATCTCCCCCTCGACGACTACTCCAGCAAGAGTCCACTCACCAACCTCGCCATCATTTACGACGGCAGAATTGCTGAGCATCTTGTTAGCAAAATCTAAAGCCTGGGTTTCGTCGTCTGCTTCGACGACATACCAGCCCTCATAAAAGACTTCGTAACTAGCCATTATTCACCTCCTCTTTTTGTGTTGTCTCTCTTAGATGTGAAGCGACTCTTTTGCTCGGCGTGTAATCTCTGTCAATTCGGCAATGTCCACTTGCTCTAGGGACTTGGTGTTTCCATTTTCGTCGGCACCGCCTGTGAAGACAATGTCTCCCATAATTGGTGGCACTGGGTTATACATCTCCCTATAAATCGCAGTGCCCAGGTAATTTATGTCCAAGTCTTCTCGGAGTAGCCCCTCCTCGTTTACCCACATAACAATGTTCTCTCCAACCTCGATTGGCTGAATCAAACCATCAACGGCGCTCTGAAGTTTGCTCAACTCCTGCTCGGCGATGTCAATCAACTCGGCAGTGAGTTCTGCCTTTACTACTAATGCGTGCTTTGGCATTTCTGCCCCCTTACTGTTGGGCACTTCCCAACTAAAAAATAGTTTAGTCCCAGGCAGCGACATTTTCAGAAACTTTTTACGAAACGGCAAAACGATCAGAAAAAATAACTATTGCCCCGGAGAAAAGAAAACGCCACTAGGAAAAGGGGGTAAACCTAGTGGCGTTTCTTGCTAGGGAAAGGGGGGACAAACCCTAGCGAACGGCGGAGCAATTTTGCTCGACGCCGAACTCTAGTTTAGTGGATTATTCTTCGTCGAAATCAATCCAAGCGTCTAAGTGGTGTTGCTCGACGATAGCACTGGCAGGGGCAACTGTGAGACCTTTGTAGCCCACTCCCTCTGGCAGTGAAATTTGTCTGTCGTAATCCTCTTCCGCATAAGCCTCAATCGCTTTGATACAAATCGGCACCATTGAGACTGGCACGGGCGGAAAGTGGTTGCTTGTTAGGTGCCAACTTAGAGACGCCTCTAAGTTATCGGCACCAAGTTCAGCCATTTCTCTTGCTTGTAAATTTCCCATTAGCCCGCCTCCGAGGCTAGGGCTCCAAGTGCTATGAACTCCGAGAAAGTAAAGACAAACGGACCATAACTAACTAACTTAGTAGTGAAGTCAATCGTGACGGCATCATAAGACTCCTCGAACGGGCAACTGTCGGCAGTGCCTGTCGTAATTCCAAACCCAGTTTCGGAATCCCATTGGTGCCCAATAATCTGGCTAATGAAAATTCGGGCTCCATAACTCGTGTCTTCCCAGCGGGGCTGTGCCTCTGCTAGTGCGTGTTGGGTGTCAGCGAGTTTGTTGTCGCCTCCCCAGTGGCTGTATAGCCAAGTTACGGCGTCGCCTTCCTCAGTCTTTATTGCCCAAGTTGTTCTTGCTCCCATTTTTTCCTCCTTTAGATGTAGTGAAAGTATTTCTTTTGTCCAGTGAAGATGTCTACGACACAGTCGCACTCATCTCCGAAAGCGGCAAGCAATTCGTATCGCTCTTCGCCTACGGCAATCTTGTTTCCCTCTTTTTCAATCTCTTCTACTGTTTTCAACTCCATTTGGAGCCTCCCTTTCTTTGTTGAGATGACTATAGCACTTTTGACAGACATTTTGTCAAACTTTCCCCGGAGCGGCACAAAAACACCAGAAAAAATAACTATTCAGTCCGGGGAAAGAGAAACTGCCCAATCTTGCGTCTCGGCACAAGTTTATTGGGCAGTAAAGTTACTTCTTTTTTCTCGGCACCATTAGAAAATAAATCGGCACTGCGAATACGGCAAAAATTGCCAAGTCAATCCACATTTGCCTATCCATTAGTCTACCCACGAATCGAAGTCAGGCTCGGCGTTCATTGGGTCATTCTCCATAGCCAAGTCAATCGTCATTTCGTCCTTACAGTTCGGGCAGACAGCGTAAAGCATAGAACCATAATCGTCAGTGTATCCAACGACCTCGCCCTCCCACTGGCAAGAGCGACAGGTGAACTCTCGCTCAATCTCAACGCTGTTGATTCCTGAACCAATCCAAGTGTTTCTCATTTTGTCCCCTTTCTTTTGGACTACTTAGATTCTTACACACGCCTGCGACATTTTGTTTGACATTTCATAAAAAGTTTTACTTGGTCAGAAAAAATAACTATTAGTCGAAATCCGGGGAAATGCGAAACCCCTCTGGCTTCCACAACCAGAGGGGCTTCGGGTTTCAGGATTTTTAGATCCTGGCGTTTGCCTTGTGAATCGAATCGTGCGCAAATAAATCTTTTGGCGTATCAGGCACATCTAGGTAACGCATTAGGTAGCCCGTCTTGAGTATTAGTTCGTAAGTCTCTAAGTCGAGTCCGTTTGCGAGTCCGTCAAGAACTCCAGACGAGGCTTCCTTTACTCCCCGTTCGACATCAGAGAGGTGTCCCAGCGAGACATAACTCCGTTCGCACAGGTCACGCATAGTGAACTTCTTAGCGAGCCGTTCCGTTCGAATCACCTCGCCTAGTGCTTGCCTGAACTCCATACCCGTCACTCTATTCCTGCTCGCCGTCAATGTCAAGCCCAAAATGCTCTGCTTCTATCCTCGCCGTTCTCTTTTTGTCTCCGTTTTGGATTGAGAGCAAGTAGTCGAGCCTCTTGTCAGAATCCAACTCCGTTAGGACGAAGTATTGCTCGTTGGGTAGATTCTGACCCAGATACTCCGTTTCTATGCGAGCCGTCTCCTCTTTGTTTCCGTTGAGGATAGACAGCACATAGTCGAGCCGTTGGCTGTCGTGTAGTTCGGTGAACAAGTCATACTGCTTGTCCGTTAGATCCGCAGAATCGAAAGTGATTACACCCACGCCGTATTCGCCGTCAGCCGTCACATAGTCCTTTTCCCAGTTGCGGTATGCCTCAATCATCTTCGCACCCGCAATCGTCTCCGTGGTTCGGAAATTCGACAGCACTTCCTGTCATAAGTTCAATCGGCAAGTCGTTCTCCTCTATAACTTTGCGAACTTCCTCGCCAACTTCCATAGCAGTGAAGTAAATGCTGTTTGCGAAATCGGCAATCTCCTCGATTACATCTGCGGGAGCCTCGTCCTCAGTCGCTCTGTCTCTCAGTTGGTCGGCAAGTTCGCCAGCCACTTTCAAAGCACGATAGATAAGCGGGTCGTAATGACCTGCTTTCTGATAGCCCTTTGCCATTTGGTGAATAATTTGTAGTGCGTGTCCCGCTATGTTTGGGACATCTAATTTTTCGTTCAGTTCCATTTGGAACTCCTTCCCTTTGTTTCTAGTGTATCGGCGAGCGCCGAATTTGTCAAGTTGTTGGGCGAGCCTTTTCAAGACTTGCTCAGGTCGGGGACTACTTAGTCTTGGCTTTCTCCATACGAATAAACCTGCGTATCAACTTTTGTAGTTTGTCTTTGGGATACCACTTAGAAGTGCCTTTCCCAAAGTCAATGTATGAACCAACCTCTTCTATGTTTTCAGATACCCAGTCGTAAGGCTCTGTCCCTGTCCACTTTTTAGTGTTCGGCGGAAGCCCACAAACCTCGGCAACTCCCATAGCGGAGAGTTCGGCAGAGATAGTTGAGAAGATGACCCCCTCAACAGTTGCTACAACAAACGCACTCTTCGGAACTCTGGCGAGTTTTTGATAGAGCGGAGTGTATGACCTAGTTTCGTTCAAGATTTTCACCCCCTAACCTTAAGTTTTCCTTTGTAGAGTTCAACTACCCTAGTGAGTGTTCCTAGTGAAGCCTCTTTTCGTGTCGGCGACAAGTCGCTGGCAATAATCTCGGACATCACTTGGTAAAGGACTTCGGCTAACTCTTTCGAAGCCTCTATCGCGCCTAGTTCGGCACTCTTGTTTATTAGTGCTACAAAATTCTCGGCGAGAGTGTCATTGTTATCAGTCATAGTTTTTGGTAAACCTCCTGTTTTTGCTGATACTGAAACTTTAGCGAAAAATCCAAAAAACCGCAAATTTATTTTTTCGGCGTTTCCCCGGATCTCAGAAAAAATAACTATTGACCGAGGAATGAGAAAGAGGGCAGGTCTCCCTGCCCCCTCTCTGGTTACTTGGTCGGAGTTGCTGTCTTTATGTGAAACTCGTCCCTGTATGCGAGGCAGTTCTCGTATGCCTCTGGGTCTGTTCTCTTCAGTTTCTCCAAGTCAATGTATGGCTTGGAGACTTTAGAGATAGTGGCGACCTTGACACCATTGTGAAACAGGTCTTGTGGCTTCTCTCCAACCTCGGAGAAGATGCCAGAGCGACCCTCATCAACCAACCTCTTGTAGAGATTGTAGAGAGAACGGGTCTCAACGAACTCGTTGAGTTTGGCAACGAACTTACGAGTTACCTTCGTCTCAGTCTTTGAGCCGACTGAGGAGGCTTTAGTGGCTTTTGCCATTATTCCCCTTTTGGGACTACTTCTGTTTCGTCCCTGTTTGGTTACTCCAAACCTAATGGAGTTTGACCTCGTTGTCAAGCCCTGCTACAAAAAATTTTTTCAGAAAAAATAACTATTGGGGGGTAGGGGGAGTGGGGGCTGTTCCAGGGTGGTTCCGGGGGTCCCACTTTTCATCAAAAGTTCGTTCCCTGGATCGTGGGTTGCCCTGATCGGGAGAGGTCGAGTTTTGCTGTCCGTCAAAAAGGGCGAAGCCCCTAGCAGGGCTTGGGGGAAAAACCTGCTAAGGGCTTCTGTTACCTATCCGTTTGGGAACTAGTAGCAGGAAAGGGGGGTAACCTGCTTGTCGCTCAACCTCTCGGTTAGGCAATCCGTTTGACTACGCGCTCATACTCTCCACTCTGGAAAGTGATTCGCTCGCCGTCTTGCCAACTAGCGTGGCAATCTGGCTCACATCAAGTTCATCTGCGACCACGCCCCAACCTGCTTGCGCGGTTAGATTCTTGGCAGGGTGTCCGTAGCACTCTTTGGGGACGAGCCACAAGACTGCCACGCCGTTTTGCTTACACTCGCGTAGCGCGGTCACGCACTTTTCTTGTTGGGCAGGTGTGTAGTATCCGTCTGACACAATCACCAGCATACGAACTCCGTCACCATAAGTCAGTCCGAGTTCTCCGTCCAACGCTTCCCACGCCTCGCCAAACTTTTCTGTTCCGTCTGGTGCGGTGTAGATAGTAACTTGGTCGAGCCTCTGTCCAACTCGTAGGGTCGGGAACACTCCGCTTCCGTAGTAAACCATAGCGGTCTTGGCTTGGATTCTTCGACCAGCCTCGCTCATAATCCACGCTGTCTGTCCCATAGATTCCATAGCGGAACTCATAGAACCTGAAATGTCCACCATAACTCCGAGCGTTAGTGTCGGGTCGTCTGTGTGCTTTCGGGTCTTGGACTTCCAACTTGGCAGGTCGCCTCGCAACCCATTGGCTTCCATAGCCTTATTCTGAATCGCGTTACGCATAACCAACTTGCCCATAGGTGCTTGGGTCTTGCGAGTGTGAACCGAACGCTCACGATACTTTGCCTTTTCGAGTGACTTGGCAATCGAAACCGCGCTTGCTCGCTCTGCCCCTGTCGGGTTTCTGCGCTCTTCGATTCGTGAACCAGAACCAGAACCAGATTCGCTGTGAGACTTGTCAAAAGTTTTCTTGGCTTGCTCGCGCTTTTGGTTTCTGTTCTTGGCTTGCTCTGCTCTCTGCTTGGCTATGTCTGACCAATCCTGCTGTTGCTTCTGCTCGCTAATCTCGCGCTCGGCAGAACTTTGGCTACTCTCGGCAGACTTCTCCATTTCGTCCAACATCTTCTGGACTGCCTCGCTTGGCTGTGGGCTACCCTCGCCCTCGCCCTCGCCCTCGCCCTCTTGTGGCTCGGCGAAAGCGTTACCTGAATCTGGCTCGCCCTCTGGGTCTGCTTCGCGTAGCAACGCTACCCAAGTCTTTGCCAACTCAATCGCTCGCTCGACCTGTGGAACTCCGAGTGTCTGGAACTCGCGCCATACTGCTCGCAAGTTGTTTAGCAACTCCGCGCCCAGAACGCTCTCGCCCATACGATAAATGTTTGCCACATCTTCTCTGGCTAGAACTCCGCTATCGTGTCGGGCTACTGAAAGTCCGAGTAGGTTGGCAACTGCCCAAGTGTCGCTACCTAGTTTGGCTAGGTTGTCTGGGGTCGCCTCTTGGAGTGCGTGGTCGAGTGCGGAAGTTCGTAGGAACTGTCGCAACTCTGGCTTCTCTCTCATACCCTTTGCCTCGATACGAGATTCCTCTAGCAACATAAAGGCTTGTCCCTCTGAGTTGTCTAGTGCCTCGGCGAGTTGGTCTGTATCCCAGTTTGTGTGTCGGGCGTGTAGTGCTTCGTGGAACAGAACGCCTGTCACCATTGGGTAAGTTCTCTGGGTGTCTAACTCTCGTATGTCACCAATCTCTTCTGGGTCGCCTATCGCGCCAAACGCTTCCCTAAGGTTTATCTCAATCTCTGAAATGTCTGCGTAATAAGCCGCGATAGCCTCGCCCTCGGCAGAATCATCTCCACCATAAACAACTAGGTCGCCTCGCCTTGCCCAGTCATTGACCAGCGCACCAATCTGGCTGATAGTGCGTAGCCACTTGTAATCTGGCTCACCTGTTTCGCGAGTAGTTAGTCGCGACTTCCCTTTTACTCTGTAATGCTTTGCCATTTGTTTTTCCCTTTCATCTGGCTGTTAGTAAAACTATACCCTACCTGAGTGGGAAGCGCAACCATTTCGTCAAAAGTTTTTTGGCGAGTTTTGATCGCGCTCCCCACCCTCTTTAGCAGGGATACGACAACCTGCTAAATCTTGGCAGGTAGGATTGGCTCACCGAATACGCGAGTGAACACATCACTAGCGACTGGTCTGTCAATCTCTGGTGCGGAAGCGAGCAAGTTTTGGACTGCCCACTTTGTTCCGAACTCTTTGGCTAGGTCGCGGAAAGCAAGCAACTCGCGCATTTGAGGCGACCAACTTGTCTCTCCATTTTCCATTTTCTTGGCGAGATTCTGGGAAGCCACAACTGCTGTTTCTGGCACTCCAAGTTTCTTAGCCAACGCCCAATCAGTAGTCATCTCTACCTGAACCGCGAATCGGGAAAGTAGTGCCTCGCTCAATCGAACGCCAGCGACATTTGGGTTGGTCGCTGAGACTACCCAAAATCCCTCTTTGGCTTTGACAGTTCCGCGCTCTGGATTGGAAGTGATAGTTAGTTCTCTTCTTCCGTCCATAAGCCCATAGACAACTGCCATAACCTTTGGGTCAATCAGTCCGACCTCATCTATGAAAAGGACTTTGCCCTCTTCCGCGCTCTTGGTCAAAACTCCGTCCACCCACTCGAAATCTCCGCTTGGGGTTTGGACATAAGAACCAACTAGGTCGGCAACCTCTGTATCGCCAGAACCGAGAATCGTGTAGAGGTCGTCTGGGAACGCACCCTCGACCAACGCTGTTTTTCCAGTTCCGGGAACGCCATACAACATCACATACTTACCAGCCTCACGCGCTTTGCGTAGAACCTCTATGTCTGTATGCTCTCCCCAACTGCGAGCGTGGTAGTCCTCGCCATTTGGTCGTGGGTAGGTTTCGCCACCTGTCATAGCCTCGACCTCTTCCATTTGGATTGGAGTGAACTCGCTTGGCTCACCAGACGATTCTATCGTAGGTGTGGCTGTGGCTGTGGTAGCACTTGACTTGCTTCGTAGGGTTGCTCGCCCTGCGATAGTGAATAGTGAATCTAGTTCGGAAGTCTCGACTTCCTCGCCAACCAACTCCGCGAGTAGGTTGTCCACATCTAGTCCACTAATGGATAGTGGTGCTTCGTGAATCTGCTTTGCTAAATACATTGTCGTATCTCCCTTTTCCTAAACGAGTTTCTTTGGAAACTCTGGTATCGAATCGCGAACCTTGTTGATTCTGCGAATAACTGCCTGTGGTGTTTTGTGAACCGCGACCTCTTCTAAATCTTGGGTCGTGGTTTCTACGCTGATTGGCTTGCCATTACGAACTACCCAACCCTCGACTGCCTTGTAACTATCATCTTCCTCGCGGATTCTGTATAGGGTCTGTTGCTTTAGATAGATTGTAATTGCCAACTTGTAGGCTTCTTGCTTGGCAATTTCTGGTAGCGTGTCCCACTCGTCCTCTGAGTAGTATTGGAGTGTGTAGTCCTCTTCACTATCCACCTCTGCGTGAGGTGCGATTGGCTTAGGTGCTACGCCCCTATAACTCTTGGAGGTTGGACTGTTCCAATCCCATTGGGCGCGTGGCGACCTGTCGCTCACCTGTCGGCTCATAACGCGAACCGCGTGAGTGCGACCTGTGTCGTCTGTGTGTGGAGGAAAGATAATTACCTGCTTGACGGAGTTTGTTCCGAGCCAACTGGTAACTCGTCTTTGCTCATCTTCGCTTAGGTCTGGGTTCACTACCATTTCTAGGTAGAGAGCCTTACCTGCTAATTCTGGTGAAGTCATTGTGACTGCCCCTTTCGTTTGTCGTATCGCCAGCGTTTGCTGACAAGAACAATCTAAGCATAGTTTTCGACCACGCGCAACTTTTTGTGAAAAGTTTTGATAACGAAACGATAACGCCAGGATCAACAGAAAAAATAACTATTGACGAAGATCCTGGGGTTTCGATCTGGGCAAAGAGAAAGAGCCAGTTTAGACACTTGGCTCAGGTGTTTCCTCGTGAGAGGTTGGTCTAGCAGATTTCGAAGCCTCCGCAATTTTCTAGAAACTCGGCGAACTCTTTTATGTCGTCTGCCTCTAGATGGTAGCTGGCTTCCCAAGGCTCAGTCTTGCCAACACCATTACATCCATTACACCAACCTTTGGTGCGACCAGTGATAATTGCTATGTCGGCATCCAACTCTTTCTCTGGCTGTCCATTTTGGATACCAAGTTCATCAGAGCGAATACCTGTTCCCTCGCAAATGTCGCAAGCAGGCATTTCCAGTTCGGAGATTTGCTTGTTACGCTCGGCAACATACTGCTCAACTTTGCCAGACTCGTAATCTTCCATCAGAAGTTTCGAGAGCAACTTTGACTTTCTAGCGCCAAGCCCATCACCATCGTTGGTGTGTGCGTGTTCCACAGACTCGGCAATCTCAGGGTGAACATTCTCTACATACTCCCATAGAGGATGCCAACCCCACACGTTACGACGGAAGTATTCCCCTACCTCGTTGGCTGGGTTCTTCCCATACACATCCATTCCCATTGGACGACCCCTTTCTATCAGGTAGCCCAAGGTTAGCACACATCTCTATTAGCCGCAAGTGCGTGTCGGGGGTTTGCCAGAAAAAATAACTAGTTAGAAGTAGTCGTATTCGTCAGGGTCCGAAAAGTGGCTATGGGTAACTGGAGGAAAGAAGGCGTCAACATAATCAATGATCGGACCTGCGCATGCGCTACAGACAGCCCAGTCTTGATCGTTCTCATCTATAACAAATACGAATGGCTCGAAGTCGTCGAGCGAACTGTATCCCAGGGCACCCTCGCATTCAGTGCAGCGCACGGTAGCGATCTGTTCTGGAGTAGCGGTCCCGCTCTGAATGGCGAAGTCGACATCGTGTTCGGTCTCGAAGACGTGCAGTTCTAGTGAGCGCATGACTATAGCATACAGCGCTCGCCGTTGTGTGATTAGAGAGTGAGGCGGACCTGATAGTTACGCAATCGGTTCAGGAAGCGGGCCGATGCATCGTCAGTCATATCAGCGACTTGGTTGATCGGAACATCCGTGAAGTCTCTCGCGTGCAGCATACGACCAAGCCGCTGCTCAAGGCAACCGATGCAGAGCATGCCGTGGTCTGCCACCAAGCTCCAGACTTGGTCCGTTACCATGTAGTACTCGCCTAGGCACAGCGTGCACGCCGCACAATCTAAACAGGTGAACGGTTCGTGTGTGACATCGCAAATCATGCAGTAACTATACCACCGTTAACGCTTCAGTGTCAAGTACCAGAGCTCGGGGTCTTCTTCGATGCGGGCCCACAACTCCTCGCCGTCAACCATGTACTGCACGCCGTCTACATAGTAGCGCTGCAGGCCGTACCGTTTAATTAGGAAGTAAGCACGAGAGGGACCTCGCAGCCCCAGTGTGGCGGCGATTTCGCGAGCCGTTAAAAGATTACCTGGGTGAGATCTCTTTAAAAGTTCGATCCGTCGATCGGGTCGCGCACTCTCCAGCTCGGTGGCGGGCACCAACCATCCGTATGGCTTGCCGCTTCTTTTACTTATGAATTTAGGGACCGTTTGAATGCGGCCCGTCTTCTTCCAGTAACGAATCGTATCTGGAGACACATGAGCAATGCGAGCCGCTTCTTCCGCTGTAAAGTTCGTAGGCATGTAGAAATTTTATCGGCGCTCGCCATAATCTGCAAATCGGCAGCGCCGCGCAGCGCCAGGGAAACTTTTTATGGAAAGTTAGTGATCCTCCAGGATCCTGTGCTCCAGCATCTCGGGGATCAGACCATCAACAAAGATTGTGCCATGGGCATTGTGCATGTTTTTACAGAGTACATAGCCAATGCGGCCGCGGACCTGATACCCATTCCTCATTAAAAGTTTTCCCTGGTCATCGTGAAACACAGTCCAAATGTGGTGAGCAGGAGTCTTCATAACTTGGACCCACTGCTCGCCCTCGTGCTCAAGAAGAAGGCCACTTAGACGTGCCTCAGGGAGGAATTCATTTGGTTGGGGTTGATAGGCCTGCAGCCATTGCGAAAAATCAATGTGCTCTTCGACATATTGATAGTCATCGATATTGAACTCTTTAGCCATCGTAGTCCTTCTTCTTCTCGGGGTTTATGACAGGGTCCAGTCTATCCCAATCTCCGTGAGCGGACCCTTGGTAGACCTGGCCAGTTTCGCGGTCAACGAGCAACCACTTAGTTGGTGCTTTGGTGTACACCGTCATGATGACTCCAGTCGAATGCTCCTCGTAGTGGTGAGCTTCGCGATCACCCGTTATGTCGTTAAGCAAGTTCGAACAGTCCTGTATCTCTAGCGAGCCGTTTAAGTGTGTTTACGTCAGGCAGGCCGTCAGCGTCAGCTCCTACGTATCCTACCATACGTTGATACCTAGCGCAAGCCGCTGCGGTCACCGTGTCCCACTTTCCAGGTTCCGCGCCGCGTAGATCAGTAACGGTTGCTAGAGCTAGCTGAATGATTTCAATCTTCTTGTTACGGTCTCCCGTTTTGATCTCTTTCTGGATCTCTAACTTTTGAGGAACGCGGGCCGTTTCCTCGATTGCCTTGAGGTCCTCGCCGTCAAACTTTGTGCGGCCCCGATCCAGGAGTTTAATTAATCTTTCGTTAAAAGTTCTGGATCCAGGCCGCTGCGGCAAACAAAACAAGATCACATCATTGATGGACCGTACTTTCTGGTACACGCCGTCTTTCTGTTGGTGGACCGTCGAGCCCGTGGTGTTTCCTTCAACAGTAATGAACCTTCCAGTCTGCTGGAATTCACGAACGTCAGTAACCACGCCGCAATGTGGCTGGCCGAAGGGATCCGCCGCATGTCCAACATTTGATGAAAAGTTATAGATCGCGATCGATCCTGGTTCTGGAGACCTGGTGAAGTTTCCACTTCTTATAAATTCTGCGAGCGCCGCCGACGTCGACGTGAATGCAGGCAGCTTTAAAGAAGCTTCTCGAGCACAGACATCAATAAACGCGCCACCCCATGGCTGCGAGTCATAACCAACCTTGGCACCAAACTTGTTCTTACCCAGCTGTTCAGCTGTGTAGCCCAGGTAACGCTGCGCAGTTTTAATTAAAAGTTCCGCCGCAGCGGAGATCCCAGGGTCCTTACGTAACTTCAATTCTTCTTCCTAACCGAAGTCGGCCCAGCCAGCCATGTCTCCAGCTGGATCCTTTCTTTTAATAAACGTCGGCAAGTTATATCTTACAGGACCAGCCCCTGTTACGCGTACCCCATGGGTAAAAGGTTCTGTTCCGGGGAAGATCATCAGCGTGCCTGGTTCCGGGCGGAGATCTAAGTTTAAATGTTTGAAGAAAAGTTCCCCGGCAGTGTAGTCATCATTGATGTAAAGGATCGCTGCGTACTCAATCAATTTGTCAGAGTACTGGTCGTAATGCTCCTTCAAGTCAGTTCCCTCGTACTGACGATGAACAACAAGAAAGCCATTGAGCTGCAGACCACCAACAATATCAAAGATTTGCTGTGCACGCAGACGCATGGTCTCCGCGAACTCTTCGTTCTGATATGCGCAGTTCTTATCAGCAAAATCCCAAGTAACTTCCAGCAATCCTTCAGCTACTAGTTCCTCAATGTCATCGCGGCCGAACTTCTCCAAACAGCTGCGTTTCATTTCTTCTAGGTACCTATGCCGCCAGTGCTCTTCGCTGTAGCTGCTGACTTCGTTGAAGACCATGTCGATCTCAGCTTTTGATAAAAAGTTTGTGATCGCAAAGACCCTGGGCTTGATCTCATCAACTTCAAACCCCAGTGACTCAATGTCTTCTTTGGTGAGTTCTTTAAGCATCTGGATTGTACGGGCTCTTAAATTCTGGGATCTCTAACGGTGGCTGATTTGCATCTGTGTCGACGTCCCTATTGAGACCCGTTTCGTAGGCGATCAAATCTAGCAACAGGTTATGGGCACTCTGTGCAAGAGCGGTTAAACGAATGTGCTCGATGCGATCCTTCGCGTTAGCAATATCTGCGTTCAGCGCTTTGTAGTGTTCGCGGGCCGTTTGGATTAATTGTGACATGTCTCTCCCGTTTGTCAAGTTACTCTTCTTCCTCGCTTGTAACAGACGCAGGCCGCTGCATGTCATCCGTCTTTTCATCAAAAGTCACTACGGTGGATCCGGTATCTTCAACAACAACCTCGGCTTCAATAACCGAATGCTCTTCTGCTAAACGCGCCGCCGTTTGAATCGCGCCTGCCGCTAAACGGTCCAGACGTTCGGAAATGATTTCGGCAGCGGGCCGCATCTCAACATTGACGTTCGTGTCAATCTCCACGCCGCCGCGGACGCCCGCACGGTCCAGAATCTCGGTCGCGGCCTTCAGGGCAACAGGTTCGCTCTCAGCGAACTCCATGAGCTCCTCGAGTTTATCTACAGCAAAAGGCGCAGCCTGGGTCAACTTTTCACGGGCCCGCTCAATGTCATCCGAGGTTTTGTGCTTCAAGTTTCTGAGGTGGACGCGACACAGGCCATCATCTTTTGGGACCCCTGTTGCCCAGAGCATGCAGCGAATTCCATCAAACTTTATTTGTCTACAGCGATGTGGTTGCGCAGCGGGCTGGCGTTTAGGACTTGAAGGTCCACCTTCTTCTTGTTCCTTGAGGTATTTGCGAGTAGCTCCTAGGACCCAAGGGGGTACGAGGTAGTCCGTTGCTTCTTCTGCGAGAAGGTCGAGACCTGTTAGGTAGTCAGAGTTATTGTCCGTTGGGGTAACAAGTATTGGACGCTTCTCAGCTAGAGACTGTATCCGTCTCTCTTTGGTGGACTCGGCGCTACGTACTTTCAACAGGCCGCTTGTTGATCCGTCCTGATTGTAGACGGTTTCCCAAACTAGATTTGAGCGACGCAAGGTTCTACGGTTATCAAAAGTGTCTTCGCAGATACCACGGTCAAGCTCGTCAATTCCAAGCTCGGTTAAGTCTGCGCGGGCCGATACGGGCAAGTCAACGACAAGTTGGCTTAGGTCTAGCTCGCCGTTATTAGATTCTACCATAGGTAACCGTTTTCTGTCAAGTGGATTTCGCTTAGAGCGAACATTGTTACCAAATCGTTATCTTTTTTGTCTTTAGAAGGCGAAGACGACCCGTTTAACTGGGGAGAGGACTGTAAACGGGCCGCCTTCTCCATCAATTGTAGGGTAAAGTTACTCGGTTGAGTTTTTTGAACGCCTGTCATGGCATCAATTGTACGTTAGTAAAAAGTTGGTGATTTGTTTTGGAAGAGATCTCGGACGAATTTTTGCGCGTGGAGAGTGAGAGCGAGGGTGAAATCACCATTCAGTAAGAACGAAACCCCTTAATTAAGAACTTACTGTAGATTAATCGGTTGAGCTTCTGATATTCAGAACGGAAAGTTTTAGTACTTTATCCTTGATTCTCTTCCTTGGACCATCGGCCATAGGAATCTCTAATGACATCTTTAGCTAGGAAGTATGAGTGGAACGACCTCAATGACTTTTGCTGTAGCCAGACTTCATACGCTTCAACCTGACTAACGTACCCAGGCTTGGGCATGAACAGTTTTCCTACAGAAATCCAATTGTAGATAGTCTTCACACTGACGCCAAGTTCTTTGGCGACTAGTGAAATCTTGCTCCAGTCGTTTTCCATAGCTCTCCTAAAGTGAACCGCCCCAACACTATAACATGCTGAGGCGGTTCGAACCTGTTAGTTAGCTACAGGTTATCTCTCTCTCCCAAGAGAAGTTATTAAGTTTAAGGACCCGCCGAAGAATCACCCATTCATTCGGCCCGTTCAAAGCCCCATTCTTCATGCGACTCTTCGGCGAGTTCGTTAAAAGCCTAGCATAAATCTTTTAGGTTATTGAGACTAGATAGTGTATCATCTATCCCCCGTTTAGTGTTCGAGATAGAGATATGAGTGAAGCTCAGTTCTGCAGACATAATCGAATACATCAAATGAAATCTGCCAGGTTCGTCATCGCTTTGGTAGTCCAAAGGAATTGTCAGCTCTATGACAGTAGAGGCTTCTGGCATAAACATTAAATTAAAAAGTTGACTGCCTGTTGCTGAAACTAAAACTTCTGCTGAGCCAAAAAAAGAAACCTGCTCTTCAAAGGTTAGTTTTTCTGGAATGACTACTTCAAAGTTTTTATTTTGAAGAAAAGATATTAACTGCTCTTCTTCATCAATTCGATCTGGTCTAGGTATATAAACCTTTTTAAGTTCTTTATTTTTTATAGTCCCCCAAGATTTAATAAAGTCTCTAAGTATCTCTATTGCACCAACTTCATACTTAGTTTTAATAATCACATCGGAGTTTGAGATCTGGACAAATTGAAACTCTCTTGGAACTTCAATTGGAATAACTTTAATCCCAAGATACTCGGCTAGCTTCTTAGCTGCAAAGTCATGCACCTGAAGCCCCTTCTCACCTGCGCGACCCTCTTGAATCAGAAAAATTGCTGTCCAGTCTCTATCTAAAGTTTGACTCGCATAGTTAATCACTGGAACTACTGACTCTATCCAGAAATGAGAAAGGTTGTCGTAGTACGGAAATATAACTTTTTTGCTGCTATCTGATAGTAATTCGTTGGTGTAAGACTTTTGCAGAGGTTCTTCTCGAATTGGAGGGGGATTGAAATAAGTATTATCTCCTGCCACGTAGTTGAGATATCCGTTGCATGATTTTAAGACCGTTGGCTCTTCCAGAGGTACTCGCTCAACGGTGATATTCATGGTCATGGTTAGAGTATACAAAAGAAAACAGGGCCCTCATTGGCGAGGACCCTGCTTTGGTTTCTAAGATTACTTCTTCTTTGGTGTAGCTTTCTTCGCGGCTGGCTTTTTGGCTGGACGCTCCCAAGGAGTGCCATCCTGCACCAAACCATCACCATCTCCATCCTTGGCATTTGCCTTGTAGCCAGTTGCCTTCTTAGGTGCTGGCTTTGCAGTTGCCTTCTTTGGAGTGGCTGAAGCTGTCTTTCCAGTGGAAGCTGGCTTCTTTGCAGCAGGCTTAGCTGCTGGCTTAGCTGGAGCCTTCTTAGCTGCTGGCTTCTTAACTGGCTGGGAAGGAGTCTTCTTGGCATCAGCCTTGACCTTCTCGACCTTTGAAACCTTCTTAGCTGCTTCTTCAGCTGCCTTCTTTTTAGCAGCTGCTTCTAGCCGAGCCTTCTCTGCCATCTTTGCAGCAGCAAGCTTCTCAGCTTTTTCCTGCGCTAGCTGGTAGCTCAGCTTCTCACTGTAGGAGCCAGTGATTGCCTTGCGGAATCGCTCCCATCTTGAGATCTTTGCCATAACTTATTTTCCTAACGTTAGTTTTGGTTATTGCATCCTAACACAGTTGTGTTAGTTGGTTTCTCGACATTCTGAGCACATGAAAGCTGTAACGCCTTGGTCCTCGTCGCTGTCGGGGAGTGCTTCTCCAGTTGGAGTAACCCGAACTGGATAATACTTGGTTTCTTTCTTGCAGATATCGCATACTTCTTCGACAAGCCACTTCCTACCCTTGGTGAAATCTTCTCCTAATGCTTCAATGGAAGCGACAACACCTAGAGTTAGTGCATGCTTTGAACCAGATCCATGAGACTTCCTCATGAAATATCGAGTGTTTGGCACTTCGATAACTGGTCTCTTGTTTACACAAGCACATGCTAACTGTCCTGGTTTACAGTAATGCGAACCAGTGAAGTCATTGAAATGGTGCCTAGACATTGCGTGCCCACAAATGCAGATACGCCTATCAAGACTTCGTGACTCCTGCTTGTATGCAGCATTCATGTCACTAGCCTCTTGTAGGTCTAGGTCAAACTCATCCACTTATCCTCCGAACGTTACAGTTCCAGAGCTTGGGTCTGCTGTACTAGTTGCAGTTGCACCAGCGTACATACCCATCTGAGTTGCAAGCTCTGCATAGACTGGGTTGTTAACTGCTGCAGCAACCTTAGTTCCCTGATCGATAATCAGTGACTGAATGTTGTCATCGTAGGAAGCAGCTGTCTCATCATCTACAACTACAACCCAATCGTTTCCATCATGTACTGCTGGAACACCCTCACCATAGGTAAGGACATAACCCATCTGGGTTCCCATGTACTGGAATGGGTCAATCAAAATGCCATCTGGGTCCCGAACAATACGGAATCCACGCATCTGACCTGCGCCTTCTTTGAACATATTTTCCTATCCGTTTCCGAGAAACTCAAGTTCCTCTATTTTTTCCGATGGGATATCATCCCACACTACTCCGTCATAGTGATACAAATCACCAACGGAATTCTGATACCAGCCTTTCACAGCTGTTCTCGCTTCTTCCACCCATCTGCCCCTGGGGTCTCTTATGAAATCTGGCAGCCTACTGTCATCTAACACTTCTGGGTGCTTCTTTGCTAAAGCATCGTAAATTGGAGTCTTTGAGAATTCCAACTCATACCTCGCTATCTTTGAGCTGAGACTATTTAATATGGCTTTGTCGTCTGTGTTCATTCGCTCTATATGGAACATGCCATCAGAGTCAGTAAAGTTTTTGTAGAGTATCTCCCTCTCGGTGATATCTATAGTGTATGAAAGAAACTCACTGAACTCACTCGTACCCATGTCTCTCATGTTTCTGAGATGAGTTCGAACATCATTCAGTTTCTCTACCTTGAATAACATGTCTTCAACCTATCACACTTACCACTTAAATGCAACCATCCTCCATACAGGGTCCACAACTTAAAAAGTTTTGTTAGCTGCAAGATCTAGTCTAACACTTAAACTACTTACTTACTTACAACTATACAGCATACTAGGTCTACAACTTAATTTCACGTAAGGCCTTAGAGTGCTCGCTACGCGTATAACAAAAGTAAGTTGCTAACCCTGTATACTAGTATTGTAGTAAGTAATATTATCAAAAAAATCCCTAGCCTTTTTACTATTTCTGATAATAGGTTTCCAGAATATTATCAAAAAACAAAAATCCCCTTCTTTTCCTTCTCTCCTTCTATTTATTATCAGGGATTAGGAACGTCCATCTTTTTCTTGTTAATGTTTGGCCAAACGGCCAAGTAGCCAAGTGGCCAAGCAGTCCACGGTCCACGGTCCACGGTCCACGCACACATTATA
>Ga0255771_1002444_pt1 | contig 18604 bp, 18 predicted proteins | sample 011ome_19_FD_179969 | JGI IMG/M metagenome (GOLD analysis project Ga0255771, IMG submission 179969) | Coastal salt marsh microbial communities from the Groves Creek Marsh, Skidaway Island, Georgia - 011510BT metaG (version 2) | ecosystem: Environmental > Aquatic > Marine > Intertidal zone > Salt...
GGATTGTTCCTGAGTGGCCGGGCACACCGGAGGACGAAAAGCCCGGGACCTCTGACGCATCGAGTGTTGTGGTCGTTTCACCCAGAAGGTCAGCAGCCTTGCCCCATCCGCTTCCTAGGGTGAGGGCAATATCGTGCTTCTCAATTTGAGTGCGGTCCGCGATAACCTGCGAGCTCAATCGGGCCAATTCAAATGGCTCATCAAAGGGATGGGTGCTCTCAGTCATATTGGAAGCCTAACGCGAGTGAAATCTGCCGGAGGAAGTGAACTGAGTAGTTGGGACAGTTCTGAAACACCTCCCACTGTCGATCGTGACGAATCGCAAACTGACTGCGTCCTTTTGATGTTCAGCCTCGACTCAAAACTATTGGACGTACCGTCGAATTTGTCGCAAGCTTCTGACGTATTCTGGACTGGTGAGTCCACGCGAGCCAACTATCCCCGCACACTTTTCGATGGCAGTTTTGGATGGTTTGGGAGAATCGCTAAAGGTCCTTGAGGTAAGTAGAGCCTCTCACTTGGAAGCAGGCCAGGTCTTTGTGAGGCTCATCAAGAGCGGAGCTTGCGCCTCTCAGCTTCACGAAATCGACGGCAGGAAGGGACCAGACAAATATCTACCCCATACGTTGGGTCACGAGGGTGTGGGCGAGGTGGTCGAAGTTGGACCTGGAGTCACCAAGATTTCGCAAGGTGACAGCGTAATTTTGCATTGGCGGATGGGCGAAGGAATAAATGCTTCTCCAGCAAAATACGAATCTGAGATGGGAATTATTAATGCGGGCCCTGTGACTACTTTCAGTGAGTTTTCGGTGGTGTCCGAAAGCCGTGTCACCAAGCTACCTGATGGAGTGAGCTTAGACGTTGCCCCTTTATTCGGATGTTCGTTGACAACCGGATTTGGGTCTGTTTTCCATGAAGCGCGGGTTACTCCAGGTGAGTCAGCAGTAATTATCGGGTTCGGCGGGGTAGGTATCGCCATCCTTAAGTCTCTCCAGCTGGTCTCAGCCGGCCCAATCGCAGTCTTTGACGTCGACGAGGACAAGATTGAACTTGCCCTCGCGATGGGAGCAGACTTTGCGCAATGCGTCGAGCCCTCGGAGACGGGTTTGAGTGAAAAGGCGATTTCGCTTCTTGAGAAAAAGCCCAACGTGGTATTTGAGGTGACTGGGCAACGTCACGTGATCGAGCAGGGATTTGACATGGTCGATGATTCAGGCCGAACCGTGCTAGTTGGAGTCCCTCACGCTTCGGATCCCGCTTCTCTCCCTACTCTTCCTCTTCATCTTGGCAAGAGGCTTATTGGTTCCCACGGTGGATCGAGCAACCCTGATCAAGACATCCCTCGACTCGCATCGCTCGTGAGGGCTGAACACTTGAATCTAGGTGACATACCCCTCACTTCATTCCCCCTAAGTCAGATCAACACCGCCCTTGATTCGATGCGAGCAGGTAACGTTGGGCGGACAGTTATTTCGATGGACTAGGCATGGAACTTCCCCACGACTCGAGAAGGTACTGATGCAGAGCTCAACTGATTTCGCCGAAGTGGTAACCCGCTATCGCAATCGCCTGAACCAAGCGATAGAAGGTCTGGACGAGAATGAAATTGACCAGTTTGCCCTCGAGTTGCTGGGTGCTCGCCAACGAGGGTCAACCATATTCCTTGCGGGGAACGGAGGGAGCGCCTCAACGGTCAATCATTACGCCATCGATTGGGCTCTTGGAACCGAGGTTGACAACCCTCCATTTCGGGTGTTGTCGTTGTCCGACAGTGTTGCGTCCCTGAGCGCAACAGGAAACGATAAGACTTTCGATGTGGTATTTGCTAGGCCCTTGCGAAGGCTTGGGGAGGAGGGCGATGTTCTTGTCGTGGTGTCAGCATCGGGCAATTCTCCTAATCTCTTGGCGGCGGTCAGTGTTGCGCGAGAGAAGGGTGTCAGAGTGGTAGCAGTGACTGGTTTCGATGGCGGGAAGTTGAAATCCCTGGCAGATGTGAGTGTCCACATTCCAACTGCTCCTGGGGACTATGGTGTCGCAGAAGATCTCCATCTTTCAGTAGGGCACATCATCAAGGAAATGTTGATTGCGGCGGTGGGCATTGAATGAGCCTGTTCCCGCCGCACCGGAGCTGTCATTGAAGATCTGGTCGCGAGACTCAATCGAGACGCGTCTGGCCGCGGTTCGAGCTCAGGGCCTTCGGGTCGTTCATTGCCACGGAGTATTTGATGTTCTCCATCCCGGACATGTGGACCATCTCGCAGAGGCGCGAGCGCTTGGAGATTTCCTGGTTGTTTCTGTAACGACGGATTCTTTGGTGAACAAAGGGCCAGGGCGACCTATTCATGGCATTTCTTTGAGGATGAAGATGCTTGCCTCCCTTCAGTCGGTCGATGCAGTATTCGAATCTACTTTCTTGACGGCTGTCGGTGCTATCGACGCTGTTTGCCCCGATGTCTACGCTAAAGGACCTGACTATAGAGACCTGGAGTCGGACATCACTGGCAACATCGTGCTTGAAAAAAATGCTGTGGAGAGTCACGGTGGCACTTTGCACTTTACGACGGCACCATCGTTGAGTTCGTCACGGCTCATTAATCAGTTGGGTTTGACTCACACCCCAGAAGCAGAGCTCTGGTTGAAGGACTTTCGTGCCCATTATTCAGAATCAGATATTTCACAAGCTCTGGAGAACATCGCGGCGCTCAAGGTCGTTGTAGTGGGAGAGATGATTGTCGATGAGTACGTTTTTTGTGATGCCTTGGGTAAAACGAGCAAGGAGCCGGTTCTGGCTTTTCTTAAAGGTCCGCAGGAGGTTCAAGTTGGGGGAAGCCTCGCAATTGCCAAACACTTGTCCGGGCTGGGAGCAACAACCACTCTTGTCACTCGTGTTGGGAAAGATGCGCCAGGGGAGCGCGCTGATTCTGCTGCGGAAGCAGCAAACGTCCGACTTGTGGTACAGAGGAGCTCGGCTCAACAAACGATTGTTAAAACTCGCTACCTAGACCAGCACACAGGGGCCAAGGTTTTTGAAACCTATGACATGGCTGACCAACCTGCGGACGGTCGAGAAGATAAGTCTTTTGCCGACCTCCTCAGCGCGGAAATCCATTCGGCAGATGTGGTTCTGGTCGCAGACTATGGACATGGACTTATGACAGAAACAGTCCTTGATTCTCTGGTGAAGGCGCCGGGTCTTGTTGCTGTCAATACCCAATCAAATGCGGGTAATCGTGGATACAACTCAATCTCTCGGTATCCCAGGGTCGATATAGTCTCGCTCAACGGTGGCGAAATTAGCCTCGAACTGCGCAGGAAGCACGCCACAGTGGGAGACCTTATCCCAGACCTCGGTGATCAGACCGGCGCTCGATGGGTCGTTGTCACTGAAGGGGCAAAAGGATTGGCGCTCTGGAACAGAGACATTGGTGTTGTTGAGATGCCTGCGTTTACTGAGCGTATCAAAGACCGTGTCGGTGCTGGCGATGCCCTGTTTGCGATGGTCTCTGTTCTTCTAGCTAGTGTCGCACCGATTCCTATTGTGGGTCTTCTGGGGAACCTTGCCGGGGCGGCGATGGTCTCTGACTTGGGGAATCGGTACACCTTGTCGACCGTTGATATGTTGAGACACTCCACTGCGCTCATGAAGTAATGAATCGTTGAACAGAGAAATAGGGAGCCGTGAGAAAGTATCTTGTAGTCGGAGCTAATTCGTTTTCAGGGTCTCACTTCGTTTCCCATCTCTTGGAGCAGGGCCACGATGTAGTAGGCCTGAGCCGAAGCCCTGAACCGACATTTCCTTTCTTGCCAAGGTTATGGTCGACCACCAAAGGGTCTTACACCTTTATGCAAGTTGACCTCAACGCACCGAGTGCAGATTTCTACGCGGAGCTTTCAGTTCAGAGACCTCAGGTCGTAGTCAATTTCGCAGCCCAGGGCATGGTTGCGCAGAGTTGGGACGCACCCTGGGACTGGTTTCAAACAAATACGGTGGCGCTATCTCGGTTCCTTCAGCAGCTCATGGAGCTACCCTCTCTCGAAAAGTACGCACACATCTCTACTCCTGAGGTTTACGGATCCACGGACGGGTGGATCAAGGAATCGTGGGAGTTTCGTCCGAGTACTCCCTACGCGACTTCCAGGGCCGCGGGAGACTGGCACGTTGCGAACCTTGCTAAAGTGAAGGGATTACCAATCGTCCTGACACGTGCCGCGAACGTGTACGGCCCAGGGCAGCAGCTCTATCGCGTCATTCCTCGGGCTTTTCTTAGTGGCATTCTTGGAGAGCGATTTCCTCTACATGGATCGGGTGAATCTACCCGATCCTTTATTCACATTCGAGACGTGGTTGATGCTACTTATCGTCTTGCCGAGGGTGATTTCGCGGAAACAGTTTTTCACATCTCCACCAACGAACTCGTATCCATACGCTCCTTAGTTGACGCGGTTGCGCGCGGCTTGGGGGGTAGCCATTCGCTGGATATCGAGTATTTTCCTGAACGAGACGGGAAGGACCTCACCTATCAGCTTGACAGCGGGCTCTTGCGAAGGGTGACAGGTTGGTCAGATACGATTTCGCTGGAAGAGGGGCTCGCTGAAGTTCATGATTGGGCATATAGGCATCTCGATGAATTGAGCGATTTACCGAAAGACTACGTCCACAAGGTTTAGAGAAAGTCGGTTGGCATGAAGATTTTGGTCCTCGGTGGTGCCGGGTACTCGGGTTCCGTGTTGGTTCAGAGGCTCCTTGAAAGAGGAGACCAGGTCACCGTTGTCGACACCTTCTGGTTCGGCGACTGGTTGCCAGATGCGCCGAACCTTGAGAAACATTCTGGGGACGTTCGCCACCCAGAATCATTTCCGCGAGGCTCCTTTGACGCATTAATTCATCTAGCCAACATCGCGAACGACCCCGGAGTTGAGCTCAGTCCAGTTTTGTCGTGGGAGGTTAACGTTCTCGCTACCCAACTCGTAGCCGAATGGGCAGTCGCAAGGGAAATTCCTCACGTGATATTCGCGAGCTCAGGTAGCGTCTATGGAGTCAAAGAGGAAGAGCGTGTGACTGAGGACCTTAGCCTGGTGCCCATTTCCGCCTACAACAAGACAAAAATGGTAGCAGAGCGGGTGCTTCTGAGCTATCAGGACAAGTTTCGCCTCCACATAATTCGACCCGCAACAATATGTGGCGTGTCTCCACGAATGCGCTTCGATCTAACCGTCAATATGCTCACGTTACAAGGCTTAAGGAATCGGAAAATAACGGTCTTTGGTGGGAGCCAGGTAAGACCAAACATCCATATAGAAGATTTAGTGGATGTTTATAGTCACCTCCTCAATCGTCGTGACGTTCCAGCGGGAATCTACAATGCTGGCTTTGAGAATATGCAGGTCCTCGAAATTGCAGAACTCGTATCTGCTAAAACTGATGCGGAGATAGTTGTTTCTGAAAGTAACGATCCCCGGTCCTACCGCCTGGACTCGTCTAAATTGCTCGAAACGGGTTTCATTCCCACTAGCGGAGTGGGAGATGCAATTGATCAAGTAATCGACTTTGCCAAATCTGGAGTGGATCTAGAGCGGAGTGAGTGGCAAACCGTGACCAGACTTAAAGAGTTGAGCTTGGTCGAAAACTTCCTCCAACCTACCCGGTCTCTCTAGACCCTGGACAGCAGCGAGGTTTTCATGAACAAAGCATTAATCATTGGAGCGTCAAGTGATTTAGGTAGGGCGTTGTTTCGCCATCTTGAATCAGTCTCGTCTGAAACCTTAAAGGGGACGTACAATTCGAAGCCGTTTCCTGGAGGGCTAAAGTTAGACTTGGCGACCGAATCGGACTTTGGTCAACTCGGATTTTTGGACGACAAGACGACGGTTGTTGTCTTGTCGGCTATTTCTGACCCCAGTACCGTCTATCAGAATAAGAGCTTTTCCCGCGGAATAAACGTTTTGGGGATCAAGCGTCTTCTAGACTTTTGTCGCCGGCGGGGAAGCAAGGTGGTTTTTGCGTCCTCAGTTGAGGCGCTGGATGGTTCGGAAGCGCCGCAGACTGAGGAAGTCGAGCGTCGCCCTCTAAACGAGTACGGCAGGATGAAGGCGGAGATCGAAGAGTATCTACTCGAAACTTTTTCCCCGGGGACCTTTACGATAGTCAGAACTCCGTGGATTTGCCATCTAGATTTTACCAGTCGTTGCGTAGTAAAGAATACCTATCTGCAGATGCTGGAGAATGATGTGCCGTCATTTGCTGCCGACTACTTGACGGGCATTGTGTCGGCCCAGGATGTTTGCCTGGCGTACGAAAGAATACTGGCTCTTGGAGACGAACTTCCTCTAGTTCATATCTCTGCGAATGGTTACTTTTCTCGCTCTGAACTTGCCGAGCTGGTTCTGTCAACGTCCGCAAGGTCTCAAGAAATGAGATTTCTCCAAACGACATTCAAGGAACTGAAATTGGATGAACCTCGCGCGAATGACACAAGGTTAGATAATTCCCTGTCGGTCGCTCGTTTAGGGATGTCGTATGCCTCGGCATCAAACGTTGTTGTCAGTAAAGTAGAGTATCTTGACACTCTCAGTCTAAATGATGCTTGAGCGACACATAGCTGGAGAAATGGGCACAAGTGGAAAACTTTAGAATTGTTGATGTGTGTCCGGTCTGTGATGGTCGCTCCTCTCAGATGGTCTGGGAACTGCCCCGTTATCCTTTTACTGAGCAGAGAACCAATGCGCTTCCTCAAATGGGCACTAACCAAACTGTTGCCGATCAATCAGTGCTGTGGTGCCCGAGTTGCACCCACGTTTACCTGCGCAAACAACACAATCCCGAACTGTTGTACAACGACGATTATCAGACTGTCGCCTCGAAAAGCATGGCTGCAGTGCAAGCGACCGGAAGATTACTGAGCTTTGCGCAACGGGCGATTGATTTCTCAGGTGTCGAACTTGTCTTCGATATCGGAGCGAACGATGGATCTTTTCTCGGTCAAGTTCGAGCTTCTGGATTTCGGGGTCAGCTGGCTGCTCTGGACCCAAGCTTTTCGAATTGGGACGAAGGAATAATCGGTTTTACCTCATTCATCGAAGACTTCGATTTTTCATCCCTGCCTCCTTCTGGCAAGACCGTGTACTTCGCTTCTCATGTAGTCGAACACATCGCGGATCCACGAGGGTTCTTTTCATTGCTGAGCCAGGAGATGTCTGTGGATGACTATCTCGTGGTTCAGTTCCCGGCTTTGGAGCCGATTGTCAGAGATTTGCGATTCGACCAGATTCACCATCAGCATTTTCACTATTTTTCTTGGAAATCGGTACTGACCGTTCTTGACCATGCTCAACTTGAAGTAGTGTCTTCAGGTCTCGATTGGTTCCACTACGGAGCAGGCAACCTCGTTCTGCGAAAGAAGCGACTCCAGTCAAATGAGAAAATACGTTTACTGCCATGGGGCCAATCAGCGTTGGCGGAGTACGCATTTCTCACGGATGACCGTTTGCTTCGAGCAATCAATACTTACCGGACTTATCAACTAACCGTAGGCGAGGTTCTTTCCGCCGGACCCTATGTGGCCCTGGGGGCCGGTCTCATGTCGCCAATCATCTTCTACCATCTCACAGAAACGTGGGCCAATTGCAAGGCGATTTACGATGGCGAAGTTTCCAAGTATGGGACTCAATATATTGGAACCCCCCGTCCAATTAGCCCGATTCCAGAGTCTTTGGAGGGTGAGGTTGTCCTGATTTCAGGCTCAGTCTCGAAGTCTGCCGGGAGAGCATTGGGCAAGATTGCTATGTCTAAGAGCGCTGAATCGCTCGTATACCCAGTGTTGAATTTCTGAGAGATGGGGTCGGAATGGATCTAGGAATAGCTGGACGGTTTGCGGTTGTTACTGGAGGTGGGCGAGGATTAGGGGCTGAAATAGCCAGGGTTCTCCTCGAAGAAGGGGCGACTGTTCTTGTGACCTCTCGGTCATCTGAGACTCTCTTAAAGTTTCGCGGTACGTTATCGAAGGAACTCGACGCCAGGGCTCTTACCTTAGTTTGGGATCCGACACTTCAGAATCTTGCAACGACTGCCTCAGCAATTCGCGATGCGATGCCCAGGGTCGACATTCTCGTAAACAACGCTGGAGACACATTGGGGGTAACTGACTATTTGTGTGGGGACGAGGCCTGGGGAAGCGTGATGGAGCTCAATGCGATGTTCCCGATCGCTTTGAATGAGAACTTTCTTCCGGATATGGTCGCAGAGGGATGGGGGAGAATAGTCAACATCACCTCTGTCGCAGGCCAAGAGAACAGTGGGCCTGTGCCTTTCAGTACAGCCAAGGCTGCCCTTTCGGCTTACTCCAGATCAATGGGGCGTGTTTTGGCAAGTCAAGCTCAAGATGTCGTTATGTCTGCGGTTTTCCCTGGGGTTGTAGCAACCGAAGGCGGTCATTGGGATACTATTCTTAAGTCTGACCCAGCAAGGGCTCAGCGGTATCTGGACGAGAGGGTGCCAGCGAAGCGATTTGGTACAGAGCGAGAGGTCGCCAACACTGTGGCCTTCTACTGTTCCTCCCTGGTCAGTTTTTCTCACGGCGCAATCATTCCGGTCGATGGGGGCCATGCGAAGCACTATCTCTACCAGAATTACATGGACTGAAGAGTGAAATTTTCAGACGCATTCGCTTCGAGCCTGTTGGACGCCGGTGTATCGAGAGCCTACGGGGTTCAAGGCGGATCCGTAGCCCATCTAATTGACTCCTTCCAAAGGAACGGTGGGAGAACATGCTTCGACCACCATGAGCAGCACTCGGCGCTGGCCGCGACGGGAGATTACCTGGTGAGCGGGAAGGTTCCTGCTGTTTTCGTGAGCACAGGTCCCGCGGGAACTAACGCAATTACGGGACTGCTCGGTGCGTACCAAGACAGCCTTCCCGTTCTTTTTGTTTCCGGGCAAACCCGCACTGATGAAATGAGTTACGGCAGGGGGGTGCGTCAAATTGGATCACAGGAAGCCCCAATTCTCGATGTAGTTAGACCACTTACAAAGGAAGCAAGACTCGTGACCGACGCAACACATCCCAAAGAGATGGTCGAAGCTGCTATCCGAATCGCGACATCTGGAAGGCCTGGACCTGTCTGGATAGATATTCCAGTGGACATACAGTTAGCAGAAACGCTTCTCTAGATTATGGCAACAAATCCGGATCTAGATAGTTTTTTGGGCGGGTTAATCGCTCAGATTGAGTCCTCAGAGCGGCCGTTCATCCTTCTTGGTCGGGGTGCCGCGGGTCTGGGTAAACCGGATTTGGATTTTCTCTCGGCATTAGGCATCCCGATTGGGGTTACTTGGTCAGGCGCTTCCCTTGCATCGAGGGTTAGGAATTATGTGGGTGTGGTGGGGCAATTTGGTCGGCCTACGGCAAACCGCGCTTTTCACCTCTCTGATGTTGCCCTAGTTCTGGGGTCGAGATTGCCCACAACAGTCACGGGGCACAACCGAGATATGTTGCGGGGAAAAATCTTCCACGTGGACCTCGATTCTGCAGAACTCGGTATAGCCCAAGTGAGGCTGCAGACTTCAGGAGTTGCCGCCACCGTGCGCCAAGTTATTGATGGTTTGAGAGGTGTCGCGGGACACCCCGTCATGACTGAAGCTATCAACTACATTCCTTGGCTGGGAGCTTTGCAGGATGAATTCTTGGCAGAGCAAGTGGCTTTGCGAGACAGCCTATTGATTCCCTCGAGTGATGGTTTTGCCTCGATTGTGAGTCACGCGGCGATTGCGAATCTCTTTATGGGTGTCCGATGCAATGATCATCTCGTGATAGACGGTGGCGGTACGGCACTTTACAGCGCTTTCCAGGCGGCTCCGCTAGACAAGTTCAGAAACGTCGTGTCACTCAATGCGATTAGCTCGATGGGCACGGCACCGGGCCAAATGAGCGGAGTTCTGAACTCAACGACTGATGGTCGGGTCATTGGCGTGATCGGAGATGGAAGCTTTGCTATGGCCCTAAATGCGCTCCCTAAAATAGCGCTCAATCCTCGAGCGGTGCTCGTTGTGTTATCGAACCAGGGGTATCTCGCAATTAGACATACCCAAGAGCGTTTTCTGGGGTCTAGGTTCGATGGCACTTGGCACTCGGACGATGAAGACCTGCCATCGGTCGAAAAGATAGCACGGGCTCTTGGGATGAACTATGTTCGTCATTCGACGGATTGCAACGGAATCGAAGAGACTCTGGCTAACTTGGACCATGCTCCCGAGGCGGCGAGTGTGATTGAAATTGAAACCGACCCGGCCCAACCTCCGTTTTGGTCCGTATCCACGAAGTTGTCGTTGGGCGGGAAACTTATTCCGAACCCCCTCTCCGTGATGACCTTTATGGGGCGCCAAGATGATTGAAATTCCGTTTGCTAAATCAAGTTTGCAGACTGTCACCTCTTCGCCAGCGGTCAGGCAGGAGCTGATAGAGATGTCCCGCGTATCTGGTTTGAAACGATCGCGGCATCTTCTGCACAAGAATCATGCTGATAAACCGCAGACGATGCTTATTCTGCTGGAACGGAATTCCCTGGTGGGGATGCATCGTCACCCAGCAAACAAGACAGAGATTTACGTAATTCTTGAAGGGCAAATGAGGGTCGATTACGTTGACAACGGAGGACGAAGGGAAAGTAGATTGTTCGCGCCCTGGGGAAATCTGGAAAATCTGCCAACGGTCTCCATACATAGAGATGGAATTTGGCATGAGCCAGTCGCGGTTAGCGAAACTGTCTTATATTTGGAAATTTACAGTGGGCCCTTCAACAAGGATTGTGATGTCGAGTACAGATGACTGTCTAGTCAAAGAAAATGAATTCCCAATCCCCGACATAACCCGCTAAGTCGAACCACCACTCCCACTCCTCAGGCCGGTTGAAGGCTTCGCAAGTCAGTTGCCAGTACAGGAGGTTCTGTTTTTGGACTTCAGTGGAGTATGATTCCACGACTAAATAACCGCTAGTGGCTACTCGCGACATTTCTCGTAATGCAGAATGTAGTCTTGGCGCAACGAGATTGTGAAAAACATTTATTGAAATGGCTAAGTCGAACTCTTTTTCTCCATATGGAAGTTTTACGCAGTCCCCAACGGCCAATTGTGACGCTACAGCTTCCGGAGCATGTGAAATCGCATAGCTGGATATGTCAATTCCGCGAACACTAATCCCAGGTACGAGTTCTCTCAGCTCGGCAAGCAGGAACCCTTTTCCGCAGCCAATGTCAAGCACCACAGAATCCGCAGTGAGCTCGTATCTGGAGACAAGGTTTGACGCCAGCTCTCCCCAATATCCCGGAAGGAAATGGTAACCACCGTAGCCAGTCCGCCGGTCTCCATCCCAATAGTCTTTGTCCCAGTTCTTTGCCAGCGAGGCTGCAACATGTTTTGGCATTCCCACATCGCAAACACGGCCAAGATAATCCCGCTGAACGGAGCTGTGTTTGCTACCTAGGAGTTCGACACGACCCACTTCTAAATCTTACCTTCAATACAGTCGGCCACTTCCTCGATGTAGTTCGGGCTCGGAAATTTTCGCACGTCATTGCCATCTTCGTCGATTTGCTCACTCGCACGAGTGCGGCGAAGCAAAGCGACTAGGCTCCACCTTGTTCCAAAAAGCCTTTCTACTCGATCCGAGTCATACGAATCGGATTCAAATACCTCATGCACGACTCGAGCCCCAATCCTATGCCGGTCACCCGAAGCCCAGAGCGAGTCTGGTTGCATGGCTAAATCCCCGGCAAGGTTTATGCCTGAATCAGTTCCGGCGTATTCGAAGTCCAGAAAACTCAGTCGCCCATCGTGTTCCAGGCAGTTGTGCGCTCCCAGGTCAGAGGGAGATATGAAGCGCAAGTCGCGTCCAGGCACTGAAGACGTTTGGTCAATTGCATGGCCTAGCCATTTCAAATCATTCCGGAACAAACCACTCATGAGGTACCTTTCGAAAACCTCAAAACTATCCACGTCTTTAGAAGCGACTTTCCCTTGCTGAACGTCCTTCTGGAGGACTTCGCGACGCCAGAGAAGTGATTTCGTGAAGTCATTAGTGTTCCATGTGGCCTCAATGGATTCCGGGATATTCGTCTGCTGACTCGTCTCTTGCTGGAGGGCCAAAAGGAAGTCAATGATTTGCGTCTCGTGGTCTTCCGAGAAAATCTCCGGACGCAATCCGGCGCGCCCTTTCAAGACGATTACCAAGTGGTTTAGGCAAACTTCCACCAAGCCTGGTACCGAACTGATTCCCAATCTCTCACAATGCTCGAGAAAAACGATTTCTCTGCTAAATCTTTCACTTCGATTTTGTGGGTAGCGCTTTAGGACTACTTTCTCTCGGTACGAACCAAATTCCCCTGAACGCACATCGTTGTTCCTACCCTTTGGAACTACGGTCAACCCGTCTGGACTGAAACTCGAGAATATATGACAGGGGACTTGGCTCATAGATTAGGCGCAAAAAAAGTCGAAATTGAAAGCCAGTCCTTGAATCCGAGGTGGGACGCTCCTGGACTGCACACACACCCAAAGTGAATGGCCTCACAGGTAAACCCAACAGACTCAATAATTTCTGGCAGGTCATCGATGTAGACATCAAATGAAGAGTCAACGATTGCGCTAATTTTCTCTTCCTTTGTTTCAAAAAAAGTAAGACTCACGGCACTCTGACTCGGTGAAATTAGCTTGTTTGCAAAAAGGTAGTCGGCGACAGGCTTGCGCAATTCGATCGGGGGTCCCGCAATTGGGTGTCGAGACTTGTGCGACATGTAGCTGATGCTGTGGCCAGCCTTAATGAGGGCTCCAAGGAGTTCTTGGAAACCGGCGAATATCTCGACCCCGGAAGGGACGGAGGAGTACACTCGGCCTTGAATTTTCGTCCACTCTTCGTCTCCGTGAGTCCTGGTGACGACCGATTTTAGGTCTCCCTTTGACGCGTTGTCGGTTTGTTCAAGTCCCGCAAGCATCCGCACTTCGGTCAGGAAGCCTCTTGAATAGTCGAGAATCGTGTTGTCGACATCTATTCCGATTCTCACTTTAAGATCATTTCCCTAATTCTGGCTGCGATTCCCTCAGCAGACAGGCCATAAGTGCCTCGAATTTCTTGCTGTGTGCCGTGACCAGTGATGAATTCGTGGCTAGGGCCGTGCCTGTGTATTCTCGGCCGCTTAGCTTTTCCGGCAAAGGCCTCTGCGAGCATCGAGAAGAGGCCCCCAGGTGGGTAGTGTTCCTCGACCACCAAAATATCTTGGTATTCCTTTAGCTTGTCTACAAAAAAACTCGAAGACTCCGCTGATAATTCTGGTGCTGAGAAAGCGTCTACCGCTAAACCACTGGCGCTCCTGGCGATTGATTCTCTGACCGCAAGGCCGATTGTACCCGCGGAAACAACAGCGAGTTTAGAGGCGCCACCTCCCATGTATTGATAAAGGAGCCCATCTTCAGTCCAGTCAGGAGTAATGTCCGCAATCTGCTCCGTCTCCTTCTTTCCAATCCTAATGTAGGAGGGCCCGACCGACTGAAGGGATGATTTGAAGCACATCTCAAGCTCCACCGGGTCTCCAGGTGAAAAAATGCGCAAATTGGGGATTGTTCTCAAGACGCCGTAATCTTCGAGCGAATGATGAGAAGTCCCTAGTTCACCGTAAGAGAGACCACCGCCAGTACCGACCAAAATGACATGGCGGTTCGGATAGGCCAAGTCTAGCTTGATCTGCTCGAGGCTCTTGAGGTACAAGAAAGCGTTGATGGTGTAGCAGACCGGAACCAAACCGGCGTGAGCTAACCCGGATGCAGCCGTCACCATGTTGGATTCAGCTACTCCAGCGTTGACAAAACGCCCTGGAAAATCATTCTTGATTTCGTCGAAAAGGTGATTGCCAATATCCCCATAAACTAGGAATATTTCAGGTTGGGTCTTCATCGCCGTGTGAAGAGATTTGGCAAAAGAGTTTCTCATTTGCTGCTGTCTGCTAGCGCCACCTGGGCCATTTCCAATGTTTCGGCGTCGAGCTTTCGGTAATGCCAGTTGTTGTCGTTCTCCATAAACGAAACACCCTTACCTTTGACTGTATCTGCGATGATGCACACCGGGCCATCGTTATTGAGTCGGGCATCAGATAACGCCGACAGAATTTGGGCTGAGTTGTGTCCGTCAATTGTCGTTGTCGACCAGCCGAAAGATTCAAACGAATCGGCAATATCAATCTGACCGTAGGACTCAGATGTTGAACCTGTGGCTTGCAACCCATTCCTATCCACGATTGCTGTGAGTCCACATAAGCCTTTCCCCCCAGCGAAGAGCGCTGCTTCCCAGACTGTACCCTCATTGCATTCGCCGTCACTCAGGACGACGGTTGCCCTTTTGTTTGCGCCCAGGGCCCTCCCCGCCAGGACGAAGCCTGCAGCGAATCCCAGACCGTGCCCCAGGGAACCACTCGGGTGAACAACCCCGCGAATTAGATGATTAGGATGTTCTTCCAATACGGATCCTGCTTTTCCGAATCCTTGAAGATCGTGATCATCAAGGACGTCAAATTCTCGAAGAGTTGCATATAGAGCTGGCGCACCGTGGCCTTTGCTTAGCAAAAATATACTGTCGTCGCATAAGTACTCAGCTCCGAATAGTGTGTAACAGGCCGCCAGAATATCAACACATGAGAGCGAAGAGCCAATGTGGGGAGTTGATGCTTCGAAACTCATTTTGAGAATTGATTCTCGAATGGCAACCGCGCGTGATTGGACCTCTTTCACCATATTAACTGACATGATCGAGCTTGAATTTTTGGGAACCTGCGGATCAATCACCGTTTTTTGTGTACTTCCATCGGGGGTCCGCCATCATCTCTTCTAGTTCGGATTCTGGCATCTGATAAAAGTTTTCTGCCGCTGGAAAAGTCCCGTCTCGGACCTCTGATGCGTAAGCAATAATTCCATCCTTGATTAGGGAGCCGGCCTCTACATATCGCTTGACAAACTTTGACTTGAACTCAAAGAACATTCCAACAAGGTCGTGGAAAATAACGAGCTGCCCATCGACATGCGGTCCTGCCCCGATTCCATAAACGGGGATTTCTAAAGATTCACGAACTCTGGAGGCCGTCTCGGGAGGAACAGCTTCCAAGAAAAGAAAGCGAGCCCCAGAGTCTTGCACTCTCAGAGCGTCATCTCGAAGCTTGAGGGCATCGTCGTTCGACTTTCCTTGCACCCGGTACCCCCCGAGCATTGCTCGAGATTGAGGAGTAAGTCCGAGGTGAGCCATCACGAGAATCCCTGCATCCGAAATTGCTCGGATGCGATCAAACATTGCACCCTCAAGCTTCACCGCGTCACAACCACCCTCTTGAATGAATCTCCCTGCATTCCGAATCGCGAGCGAATTTGACTCCTGGTAGGACATGAAGGGCATGTCGCCGACTTGGAAGGCAAATTGATTCGCTCTCCAGACCCCACGACAGTGGGAAATCATATCTTCCATCGTTACGGCTACTGTGCTCTTGTAGCCCAACACGGTCATTCCAAGTGAATCGCCAACCAGAATCAGGTCGACATTCGCGCTGTCGGCGATGAGTGCTTCTGGGTAGGAATAGGCTGTGACACCCACCGCTGGCACGCCCTTTGCCTTGAGGGAGTCTAAAGTTACGACAGAAACTTTTTTTCGTTTCGCAGGGAGCCCGTCAGTCATTCTGTTAGGTTACCCCACAACGGTGTCGTCTCTCCGGAGAAAGTGATATCGCTCCTTCTCGTCTTTACTAAAGAAGCAACTGCCCTCGTATTCACTGATGAATCCAGGAAAAGACATGGAAGTTGAGTTCGGAACTAGTTCGCCACCGTTTGCCGGGCCAATTCCACGAGCACGTGGCCTCCTTGAACACTGTCCCCAGAGCGGGCACTGACAGCTGTAACAGTACCATCGAATGGAGCGGTGATTGGTTGCTCCATCTTCATGGCCTCAAGAACACACACGAGATCCCCGGCGACCAATGTGGTTCCTGGCTCGACGAGTACCTTGACGACCGTTGCTTGCATCGGAGATGTGATGCGACCTTCTGAAGCGCCAGCTGCTGAGGATCCCGTGACGGCTCGCTTGGGAGCTTTCCCGAGTGTGGCACGCTGTCCGGCGGCGAAAATTCCAGCGGGAACTCCCACTTTCAGGCGTCTCCCCTCGACCTCAACAACGACGGTGCGATAGAGCTCTTCCGCGTCGAAGCCCTCCTCGATAGCCCCGTCCCAGGGTTCGATGACAGTTTCGAGTTCAGTCTCAATCCACCTGGTGTGCACAAGGAAGTCTGAAGCAGCGTCGGCGATAAATGCGGGCTCCTCCACCATGGCGCGGTGGAAAGGGATAACGGTAGGCAACCCGGTGATTTCGAATTCCTTGAGGGCTCGACGAGCTTTCTCGAGAGCATCTTTCCGCGTGGCTCCCGTCACAATGAGCTTGGAGAGTAATGAGTCGAAGGAGCCCGTGATGATGTCGCCGGTGGTGATACCGGAGTCAACTCTTACACCTGGACCACCGGGGAACCGGACAGAGTGGACAGGTCCGGGAGTGGGAAGGAATCCGCGGCCTGCGTCTTCTCCATTGATACGGAACTCAATGGAGTGGCCGTGGATCGGAGGGTCGTCGTAGTCAATAACCCCGCCCTCAGCGATACGGAACTGCTCTCGCACGAGGTCAATTCCGGTAATCTCCTCTGAGACCGGATGTTCCACCTGAAGGCGCGTGTTCACCTCGAGGAACGAAATAGTGCCGTCTTTGCCAATGAGGAACTCGCATGTTCCAGCACCCACGTAGCCCGCTTCTTTCAGCAGAGCTTTCGATGATTCGTAGAGAATCTTCTCTTGCGCATCTGTGAGGAAAGGTGCTGGTGCTTCTTCGACAAGCTTCTGGTGTCGCCGTTGGAGCGAGCAATCTCTCGTGGACACAACAACAACGTTCCCGTTCGCATCCGCGAGACATTGGGTTTCCACGTGGCGCGGCTTCTCAAGGTACTTCTCGACAAAGCACTCCCCGCGCCCGAAGGCCGCGAGTGCCTCTCTTGTGGCGGAGTCAAACTGCTCGGGAATTTCCTCGAGCGTGTAAGCCACCTTGAGACCTCGACCGCCTCCGCCGTGGGCTGCCTTGATTGCGACAGGCACACCGTGTTCTTGAGCGAAAGCAACGACCTCATCGGCTGAGGTAACCGGGTCTGGGGTTCCTGGCGCAAGAGGGGCTCCCACTTTTTGAGCTATGTGGCGAGCGGAAACCTTGTCTCCGAGCGATCTAATGGCGGCGGGGGGCGGGCCGATCCAAATCAACCCCGCATCAATGACCATCTGCGCGAATTCGGCGTTTTCAGAGAGAAACCCGTAGCCAGGGTGAATGGCGTTTGCGCCCGAGCGTTTGGCGATGGAAAGAATTTTTTCCGGGACGAGATAAGTCTCCTGCGATGTTTTGCCGTTCAGCGCGTATGCCTCATGAGCCAGGCGCACGAAGCGACCATTCCTGTCTTGGTCCGCATAAATGGCGACAGTGTTGATGCCAGCGTCTTTTGCCGCACGTATCACTCGGACTGCGATTTCGCCTCGGTTGGCGATGAGGAGTTTAGAGATGGTTTCCACACCGAGAGTTTAGGCGCAATAGCGACTGAGTCGTCAGAGCACACCGATGAAAGAAAGCCAGACCTGGTGTCACCTTCCTACAAGGGTATGTTGCCGTGTTTGCCCTCAGGTGTTCGGGGTGTCTTATTGCGCAGGGCGCGAAGGCCTTTCACAATGACACTTCGGGTCGCAGCAGGCTCGATGACACCGTCTATTTCTCCACGCTCAGCAGCCAGGAAGGGGCTTGCAACGTTGTAGGTGTATTCGCTCGCAAGGCGAGCCCGAACAGCGTTGACGTCTTCGCCTGCTTCCTCCGCTTTCTTGAGGTCGTTGCGGTACAAAATGTTGACGGCTCCTTGGCCTCCCATCACTGCAATCTCTGCTGTGGGCCAGGCAAAGTTCAAGTCAGCGCCGAGCTGCTTAGAACCCATCACGATATAAGCGCCCCCATAAGCCTTTCGTGTGATCACGGTGATCAGGGGAACGCTCGCTTCGCCGTAAGCGTAAAGAAGCTTTGCGCCACGTCGAATGACTCCAGTCCATTCCTGGTCTGTCCCGGGAAGGTAACCGGGGACATCGACCAGGGTGATGATGGGGATGCCAAAAGCGTCCAAGAATCGGACGAATCGAGCCGCTTTCTCCCCTGCGTCGATGTTGAGAGTTCCTGCCATCTGATTGGGTTGGCTGGCAATAATCCCGACAGAGCGACCTTCGACCCGACCGAAGCCAATGACGATGTTGGGCGCGAACAAAGGCTGAACCTCGAGGAACGAGCCAGGGTCAACGATTCCTTCGATGATGGTGGTGACGTCATAAGGAACGGACGCGCTATCAGGAATAATCTCGTTCATCCGCCGGTCACGATCCGTGATTTCTAGATCAGTATCGGCCGCGTACTGGGGTCCCTCAGCACTGAAGTTGTCGGGCAAATAGGAGAGGAGAACCCGGGCGTAATCGAAGGCATCGCCTTCGTCCTGAGCAAGATAGTGCGCAACTCCGGAAACCTTGTT
>Ga0255771_1002455_pt1 | contig 18543 bp, 31 predicted proteins | sample 011ome_19_FD_179969 | JGI IMG/M metagenome (GOLD analysis project Ga0255771, IMG submission 179969) | Coastal salt marsh microbial communities from the Groves Creek Marsh, Skidaway Island, Georgia - 011510BT metaG (version 2) | ecosystem: Environmental > Aquatic > Marine > Intertidal zone > Salt...
TGTCTGGCTTTGGCATCATCAGCATGGACAGGCAATAAGGATGACGCTTCGAAGTCTCTGGCTTCGCGTGAGGAAATGCAGAAGGTGATGCGTGGCGCGCAACTGGCAACACGCGACTGGATCGCCGAAGCCGAAAATCTAAATGATGTTGACGCCCTACGTCTACTATGGAAGGAAGCTAAGTCCGCCAGGGCTTCGACCGCCGAACTAGATAAGGTCAAGGAACGTGCCGAACAAGTGGAACGTGCAACTAGCGTCGGTGAAGGAAATAGCGATGGCGCTTCAGGAAGCACACGAACGCGGAAATGAAGCCGACGTCATCTTCTGGCGGTTGCACCTGAAGGACAGATTGGAAACACTAATTGAATCCGTCACAAGTAGTCGAAGCACTACAGGAACTGATACAGACTAATCGGAAGGGATCTGATGCGCTTTACGAAGCTGAAATTGATCTGGCTGAATGCGAAAATTCGCTGGACACGGTCGAAGCTAAATCGTTTCTATCGGCTACAGGGTCGGTTGCAGAGAGAACAGCGCAGGCAAAGCTTGAAGCTTCGGAAGCACGTCTGGCACGCGATCTGGCTAAAGCGCGGGTCAATCGGATCCGAACAAAGCTGAAGATCATCGAATCAGAGATCATGGCGCATGCGACTATGTCGAAGATCATGCAGGCTGAAATGAAGCTTTGATGCCGTTGTATACGTATTGGTGTGAAGCATGTTCGATCACACGTGATGTGATGCATTCCATTACAGAGGATCAGACGATCGTGTGCGATCAGGATCATCTGATGTCGAAACGCTTTGCACCGGTCCCTGCGATCTTCAAAGGATCTGGGTTCTATAAGACAGACAAGGACTGATCGTGGCGTTGAAGCCGTCGCTGATCAAGAAGCTTCGCGCTCGAGATCCGGAGTGCTGGCACTGTGGTGATACCGAAGTGGTGCCGCATCACAGGGTGAACCGTCAGATGGGTGGATCTAAGTCCAGGGAGTCTGACATCACGAACGTCATGATGATCTGTGCATCCTGGAACGGGCTAGTGGAATCAGATCCGTCTTCGGCGGTCAGGGCACGATCCGCAGGACACAAGCTTCGACCGTGGGATGAAACATCCACGCCGGTGTTTCACTTCGGCGAACAGAAGTGGTATGTTCTGAATCCGGACGGTACACGATCACCCGTTGAAGGGATGGGTGACGACATACCGTTCTAGAAGGGTAAGCACATGGTGGATTGGTCTAAGGAATTAGGCATTGATAAAGATCTGTTGCAACTGGAAGCGTTCTGGCATCCGGTCGCACAGTACGAAAATGAACTGATCAGGGAACGTGGGGAAGATTACTGGGCGTGGCATCGTCTTCAGAATCCGGAACCGCCGTCACGGATGGCGTCGATCGACGCTAAGGCGCGACCACGATTCAAGTTCACGGAACGTCAACTAGAATTAGCGATCCAATCTATGAGGAAGGAACAGAATGACGGACAAGCTTGACACGGACGTCAGGTTTAGCATCATCCCCGAATGGCTTCTTGACATGGATGTGTCAGATAAGGCTGTCCGGTTGTATGCGGTGCTGGCGCGGTATGCGGACAATGACACACAGAATGCGTTCCCTGGGCGCACATTACTTGCACGACGATTGAAGTGTTCTTTGAAGTCGATTGATCGTGCTTCGGAAGAACTGATCGCGCATGGGGCTGTGAGTCGGAAGCAACGTGTGAAGGATGGTAAGTATCAGTCTTCGATCTACACGGTGCATCGTGCTGGACCCCGCGTCACACACGACGCGACCCCGCGTCACACACGACGCGACCCCGCGTCACCAGTGACCCATATAACTAGAACTACTGAACTAGAACTACCTAACGATATATTTCGTCACTTCGATGAATTCTGGAACACGTATCCACGGAAGCTGGGGAAGGGTGAAGCGCGTCAGGCGTTCGCCAGGGCTGTGAACATTTATGGGCATGAAGTGATCATCGATGGTGTGAATAAGTTTGCTTCGGATCCGAACCTTCCGGCGAAGCAGTTCATTCCGCGTCCGGCTACATGGTTGAATCAGGAACGGTGGCATGACGAACCGTATCCTGCGGTCGATAAGAAGCCGTGGGAACGTCCGGCTGAAGTGCCAGGGCATCGTGATTGGGTGAAGGCGTTGCATAATCTGGATGAACATTATGAGTGCAAGCCTGGTGAATTTGGTTGTAAATAATTCTGTCTAGGACTTGACATACTTTTCTGAAATATGTGTATAATGGTTTACATGAACAGAAGGGAAGTCAAAATGACTAGAACACAAGCAATCGAAGAACTGGCAAAGCTGGACGACGCATACACGGAGAAGCTTCGTGAAGCACGTTTCTGGGCAAAGGAATACCGTCTGGCTGGCAGTGCTAGCAAGAACGTCAAGGCTTCACAGAAGCCAGCTATCGAAGCCCACTACAACAGGGCATGTCAAGATCAGGACGCGATCTGGGAACAGATGGTCGCACTGATGGAGACTCACAACATCGACGCATTATCCGAAGTTATCTAGGAAGGGAAGCTGAAATGATACGGACCATAAACGAAATTGCCGAAGGCGCACTGAACGAACTTCGCGCAGACGCACGGACGATGATGGGGATCATGCTGGCAGGTACATCGTCGGTCAAGAAGACACAACAATATCTAGGACTGTTCGAAGACTTCCTGCGAAGCGCAGAACGGGGCGACGTGGACTTTGCACGCACCTACTACGTCCGCATCTTCGAAACATTCCGCAAGGAAGGAAACTGATCATGGCAACGAAGACACAGGTCACGCGGCTACTAGCCAAGCAAGGGGCAACCTGGTCGGAAAAGAAATTCTTCGACGACTACGAATTCGAATGTGGTCTACCCGATCCTTATGTCTGGAACAACGGACATGGAAACAGCGGAACCGGAGTCGGTGCGTTCGCACAGACCAAGATGCAAGGGGAGTCGATGGCAGACTTCTGGGCAGACGTGATGTCGATGATCAATCACGAAGTCATCGATCCGAAGCAAGGTTAGGAAGGCAGATCATGATGGGACCAGAAGGAACTATTCGTCACCGGCTACGCAACCTGGTCGAAGGGCAGGGTGGCTACTACCGTCAGGACACAGCCATGTGTGAAGACTGCGGCATGCACTACAGGTATCACATCACCGTCGGACTTCCGGACGACAGATCCTGGTCAAGCCCACACGGTGAATACAGCGGACTGTCGGTCAGGCAGGGTTGCCACGAAGATTCGATCGACTACTTGCAGACGATGTATGACCTGGTCAACTGCCCGATCGTGTTCGATTATGAGTCACTGACCGTTTAGACCGATCAGCACTATTCGCACACCTGTTCGAATGCAGGTATCCTTATGCGGTGCCAGTGATCACCTGCGAACGATGCGGATACGAATGGACCGTCAACAGCATCAGACGGAACAGTCGGCTGTGTACGTCATGCAGGGCACGGAAGGTCCAGACCGTCCACACGAAGGAAGGTAAGTGCATCCCGTGGCACGGCAGGTTCGCTGAAGACCAGATCACACCGATCGACGATGACGGGAATCCGGTCCTTCCAGGGATCAGGATCTGCCACCACTACGACTGTTGTGCGCCCAGCCACGTCATATCCGATGTCAGTGGTTAGTGTATAGACTAAGACCACCTGACAAGAAGGGATAGAAATGATCACCGTAAACTTCAAGGGCTTCATCAATGAAGTCAAGCAATTCGACTGGGGCACCGTGTACGACGTCGCACACTCCCAGATGCGGAAGACACCAGAAGGTAAGTGGGAAAAGATCGGCGCTGACTACTTCAGTGTCGTCGGACCTGCCGGATTCGAAGAAGGCAATCAAGTAGAGATCACTGGACGTCTGAAGACGAAGCGGTTCGATAAGCGTGACGGATCTAAAGGAATCAGTCTTGAAGTCCGCGCTGAAGACATGAACCTGATCCACAAGGGAACACAGCGTGAAGAAAAGGTCGGACATGCGGCAGTGAACGCCATCTGGGATGTGAAGCCACTCCCAGACGCAGATCAGCCGATCGATCAGGCACCGCCGTTCTAGAATAGAATGTGCTGTCATTCTTCGTGCCAGGTCGCCCAGCCCCACAGGGGTCGAAGCGACAGGTACGGGGACGGTTCATCGAAGCTTCTAAGTATCTTCCAGCATGGCGGAAGGTCGTCACAGAATATGCGATCTATGCCAGTCTGGAACATGATTGGGCACGTTTATCAGGTCCAGTCGAACTGCAAGTCGCGTTCTACCTGGAACGTCCTAAGTCGATTAGTTCTAGTAAGCGACCGCAACCGATCGTTCCACCTGACGTGGATAAGTTATGCCGTGCGATCGGTGATTCTCTCAGCGACGCAGGGATCTGGGATGACGACAGTCAGATCGTCAAACTGGTCGCCTTCAAGCGCTACGCAGATGATCACGACACTGGTGCGTTCATCTCAGTCAGCCAATACGACACGCCGGACCACGGGCTTCAACTATAGGTCGAATCTTCCACTATGGTCGGTTCTCAGAAGGGAGTACTAATGCTTGAAGGATTGAAACGCCCCGACATCATCAGACCGTGCAAGGTCAGAAGCATCCTGGACAGTCTGAACGATCGTGATCAGGAAATCCTGATGGAAGCACTTCTGGATCCAGAATGGAAGTCGCACACTCTGGCAGTAGAAATGACGAAGCTAGGTCTAACCGTCAGCGCTAATTCTGTTCACAAGCACCGGCAACGGTCATGCAGTTGCAGGCTGATCGACTAATGCTTGAGAATCTGAAGCCAGCACCGAAGCCACAGGTCCCGAAGGACTATCGTCCTGGTGTTGACTTCGACGGCACAGAAGGTGTCGCAACGACGCACGGTTACGAATCCGAACCGGAGAACTTCGACGAATTCCTGATCGACGCCGGTCTAGATCCTAAAGACATCGAAGTGATCCCACCAGTCCGCACCTCGAGGTGGCAACAACAGAAGGACGGCGATCTAGTCTGGCTGACGTCCTACAGGTTTACGTTCCGGAAGAAGAACGGCGAAATCGATCTTCCGCTTCTGATCCAGGAAGCAAAGAAGAAGATCAAGCCAGTCAAGTTAGGTAAGCCTAACCCGCGCTGTCTGGTAGTGCTGTGGTCAGATCTTCAAGTCGGTAAGGTCGATTACCGTGGCGACACACAGTCACTTCTGGAACGGGTCGAACTGACGAAGGCAAAGCTTCTTCGCATGATCCAGGACGAAAAGCCGGAAAAGGTCATCTTCGCTGATCTAGGTGACACGGTAGAGAACTTCTATAACGCGAACAGCCCACAACAGAATTATTCGAACGATCTGTCGATCATGGAACAGGTAGATCTGGCGACGTCGTTAGCATGGTCAACACTTCGTGCGATCGCAGAGATGGTGCCCGACGTCACCTATGCGTCGATCGGATCTAATCACTGCCAGTTTCGGATGAACGGCAAAGCGATCGGTAAACCGACAGATGACTGGGGAGTCTTCATCGGTCGTCAACTGGCACGACTGGCGACAGAAACAGGTGCAAACAATGTGCGCTTCGTGGAACCGCAACCGTGGGATGAATCCCTAGCGATCAAGGTATGGGAAGACGACGACACACACGTTCTAGGTGTTGTGCATGGGCATCAGGCACGTCGCCCTGACATGATGGCTACGTGGTGGCGTCAACAGGCATTCGGCAATCAGCCAGTCGCAGACGCTTCACTTCTTATACACGGGCACTGGCATCACTTACGTATTACAGAATTAGGGTCAACGCCACGTGGGACGTCAAGGTTCCTGGTCATGGGACCGACAATGGACAACGGATCGAATTGGTTTAGACAGACCACCGGCGAAGACAGCATTCCAGGACTTGCAGTTCTGATGCTTGAAAAGGGTGTGGACTACTCAGGGACGGTGCATAAGCTATGAAGCATGGCGAAGAATCAGTGACACCAGAGGAAGTCGCAACACTGATTGACATGAACAGCCTTCTATTCTTCAGTGCAAAGTTGTCACTTGCACAGGGAGACGGCATGATCGAACTGTCTACGGAAGAAGACGAAATGATCAGTCGGTTCCAGCGTGATGCCCTACTGATCCACGTGATCATAAGACGTTACCTGGGAAACGAATATGTAACTGATTATCTAGACAACTTGGAGATGATGACAGATGACAGCGAACAAGAAGACTGACCAGAAGATCCTGAAGCAAACGGACCAGTACGTCCGTGAGATGCGGGAACAGTCACAACCCGAACTGTGGCGTTCTTACTATGACCGTCAAGCGGAACTACTGAAGGAAGCCCGTGACACTTCGAATAAGTCTAAGTGAGTCGGATCTAGAACTGGCACAGTTCGTCGCCCGTCGATGCACTGACATGAACATGCGTCGTGGTGACGCACCAGCGTATGCGATGAATGCAGAACGCATGCAGGACAACTACGTGGCTAACTACGCATCCGCACGATGCGAACTAGCCACAGCGAAACACACGAACCGTCACTGGAACGCCGGATGGTGGAAGCCGGAAGATCATCACCTATATGCCGATCGTCCGGACGTCGGAGACAACATCGAAGTGAAACGCATCAGAGATCCACACCACAACCTTCTACTGAAACACAAGTACGCAATCCTGAATCACATCTTGGTCCTAGCGTTCAGTGACGACATCACACCACACCTAGTCGATCTGATCGGATGGAGACGTGGACCTGAAGCGTGGGAAGAAGCCACACCACCAGCGTGGGATCAGTCAGGGAAACTTCGTTTACTCCGGCAGGATCAGCTAACACAATTCGAAACAAAAGAAACATGACATCCTGGGGGTTCTCCCGTCCCTGTCTGAAATGCGGTGTGCTGACACAGGGGTCGTACTGCCCTGACCATCGAAGGAAAACACAAGAATCAAAGTCCCCCAGACGACAGTTGAAGAAACAGTTTCTTTACGGTGGCGATTATCAAAAGAAAAAAAAGATCTTGATGGGGACCCCTGGGGGCGTCTGTCATCTTTGCGGTGGGGGACCTACCCCGTCCGATCCGTGGGAAGCCGATCACATAAATCCTGAACAGGGTCACTACTCTGCATTAGCTAAAGCACACAGGTCCTGCAACCGGAAACGTGGCAACAAGCCCATCACACCACGCTTCAGAGACATCCCAGAACAGAACTAACGGCACCCACCTACCCGTACGGGGTTATATATGGGGACGGGTAATTTCTTCAAAGGGCAAAATCCACTACCCCGTCAGCCCCATGCAGAGATGTAGACCCGCAAAAGTCGGCATTTTGGGGGAAGGGTTCGGTAGGCTAGAAGAATGGGACAGATGGGGCGACCGCCGAAGCCGATAGAACAGAAGCGCATGCTGGGTAATCCAGGGAAGCGTGCTTTGCCGAAGGAAGGCGAAGTCCAGGTTCTGCCTGCGTCTGGTGCTGTGCCGGAACCGCACCGTCCGCTGGGTGACGCGGGTTATGCGATGTGGGATCGGATCTGGGGCGCAGGGATCCAATGGATTAGTCCGCAGACTGACATCGAACTTCTTCTGATGACGTGTGAGTCTTTGGATGAACGATCACGGCTGATGGAACTTGTCGCGTCGTCTGGTGAGTCGAAGGATCGGCGCGCGTTGCGTGCTTTGAATTCTGAGATCACTTCTAACCTGTCAATGCTGGGGTTCAGTCCGGTAGACCGTGCGCGTCTGGGTGTCGCTGAAGTGACGCGCAGATCGAAGCTTGAAGAATTGATGGCGAAGCACGGATGATCACGGTTGTCACTGGTCCGCCGTGTGCTGGGAAGTCCACGTATGTTCGTGAGTGGTCGGAAAAGGGTGACATCATCATCGACATGGATGCGATCGCTTCGGCGATGACTCCGTTCCTGGATGACGAACATGATTATTCGAACGAAGTGCGTCTGGTCGCTAGGGAAGCACGGAAGGGTGCGATCCGGTCGGCGCTGGGTTTAGGTTCGATGACTAGACACAACATCTGGATTATTCACACCAGTCCTGATCGTGAATGGTTACGACGTTATAGATCATTCAATGCGAGAATCAAGACGATAGATCCTGGACGGGATGTGTGTTTGGCACGATTGGCTGAACGACCTAAAGGGCAACACGTAAAGACACGTAGGGTAATCGATGACTGGTATCACGGACGCTGATGGGTGGGCACCACGGTTTCTGACACCTGTGGATAATGACCCTTCCCGTATGTCGCGTGCTGAAAAGGCGATCGAATTCATCGAACTGTTCGGTGTGATCACGAAGGATTCTGTCGCTGGTCAGTCTGGGTCGCGGTTGCATCTGATGGATTGGCAGAAGAATCTGATCCGTGCAATCTATCTGGACGATGGTGTGGATCCGAATCGCTATCAGTTCAGGCTGGCACACGTTATGGTTCCCCGCAAGAACGGAAAATCGGCGCTGGCTAGTCACCTGGCGATCTTCGACACGATCTTCGGTGGTGGCGGTGCGGAAACGTATAGTGTCGCGTCAACACGTGACCAGGCACGAATCGTATTCAACGAAGCGAAGAAGATTATCCAGAGTGACGAAGAACTAACTCAGATTACGAAGATCTACCGTGACGCGATCGAAGTTCCTTCCACTGGATCTGTGTATCGTGTCCTATCGGCTGAAGCCGGTGCCGCAGAAGGTCTGAACAGTACGTCGATCTACATGGACGAAACACATAGCTTCCCTAACCGGAAGATGTTCGACGTCATGCAGTTGTCGATGGCGGCACGTGGAAACAAAGCGCACATGGTGTCGATCACAACCGCCGGTGTGAAGTCTGATTCGACGGGGCGTGACTCCATTGCGTTCGAACTGTATAACTACGGTTTGGAACAGATTCGTCTGGCGCAGGCTGACATGGAATACGATCAGAACTTCTTGATGGCGTGCTGGACCGATGACGCTGATCACCGCGATCCCGAATCGTGGAAACGCGCTAACCCTGGGTTCGGTGTCCTGAACGATCCTGGCGACTTCGAAGCTTCGATGCGACGCACACCGGAAGCCGAATTCAGAACTAAGCGCATGAATCAGTTCTTGAGTGGTGCCCTGTCCTGGCTACCTGCCGGTGCGTGGGAAGCCTGCGAAGGTGGACAACCGATCACACCGGATGACGAAATCATTCTGGGCTTTGATGGATCCTTCAGTGGGGACTGTACCGCGCTGGTGGCTTGCACGGTTCAGAAGGAAGATCAGCCGATCAGGGTGGAAGTTGTGAAGCTGTGGGAACGCGACCCAGATCTTGACGACGAAGACTGGCGTGTAGATATTGCGGACGTCGAACAGACGATCATCAAGTATTGTCAGGATCACCCGAAGGTGGTCGAGATTGCGTGTGACCCGTTCCGGTGGCAACGATCGATGCAAGTCCTTCAAGACATGGGTTTGCCTGTTATTGAGTATCCGTCAACTTCGCCCAGACGAATGGTGGGTAGTTGCGCAAAATTTTTCGACATGGTGATGGATCACGATCTGGTCCATGATGGAAATCCTGCGATGGCGCGTCACCTATCGAACGCTGTGGTCAAGCAAGACAACCTGGGACCGCGAATTGTGAAGGAGAGTCGTTCGTCACCCAGAAAGATCGACCTGGCGGTAGCGGGTGTGATAGCTGTGGACCGCGCAACGGTCGCTAGAATGGAACAAGTAGTCCCACAGTTCTTCGGATAGGGTGGCGGTATGTCATTAGCGTTTCAACTTGTCGGTGTCACCGCCGTGACCGTGGGGGTTCTTCTTCTATCAATACCAGTGGGAATCATCGTGGGCGGACTGTTTCTCACTCTAATCGGATACGCCCTGGGACGATAACGTGATATTCAATAGGCTATTCGAAGAACGTGGCATCAGCTACCAGTCGATCTTTGCGGCAGGTGACGATATTGCATTCGGCACGATCAGTGGCACGAAGGTAGATTCCGACACTGTTTACACGATCAATGCCGTGTTCTCAGCGGTCAATCTGATCTCTACAACACTGTCAACGCTTCCCCTTGATGTCTTCATTCGTGTTGACGATGGATCTGGTCGCGCTGTTCGCCGTCCGTTTCGTCCGCGCCCTGACTGGGTGATGAAGCCGGACGTAGATCTGTCGCGTGAAGCCTTCTACTCTGCGGTATTCACTAGCATGCTTCTGGAAGGTAACGCCTTCATTCGCGTTTACACTAACCGGAGAAACGAAGTCGTCAACCTGGTCGTTCTGAACCCGCTTACCGTCAGTGTGAAGCGCACAGCGCTGGGTCGTTTGCAGTTCACCGTCGAAGGCGAACCGGAACCGTTGACTACAGATGACATGATCTTCATCCCTGATCTGATGAAGCCTGGTGCTGTCCGTGGTGTGTCACGTGTTCAGGCTTTGAAGGAATCCTTCGGACTTCACCTGGGTCTGGAACGATGGGCACAACAGTATTTCGGCAACGGTACGACAATGGCTGGTGTGATTGAGTACCCTGGGGCGCTTACAGAAGATCAGGCGAACGATCTCCGCACTGGCTTCGATGCTAGCCACAAGGGTTGGCAGAAGGCACACCGCACCGGCATCCTGACTGGTGGCGCAACCTTCAAGCCGACACAGTCTGATCCTGAAAAGGCACAAGCAATCGAAGCACGTCGCATGGCTGTGGAAGATGTGGCACGTGCCTTCAACATCCCACCGCACTTGATGGGTCTGCCTGGAACGAACACCTATGCGTCGGTCGAAGAAAACAACCGTCAATGGGTGTCCACGAACCTTCGCCCACTTGCACAGAAGGTCGAAGCCCAGATGTCTACCCTGATGGGTCGCTACCGTGGTGGCACGACAGCCTTCCTGCGTTTCAATCTTGACGGATTGCTTCGCGGTGATCTCACAAGTCGCACACAGTCCTACAGTTCGCTTCTGCAAGCTGGCGCGATGTCGATCGACGAAGTTAGGGCACTGGAAGACATGCCACCAGTCGGATCTGACGTCGCCAGACAGCCACGTGTCCCGTTGGCAAACGTCAACATCGAAGATTCCAATGTGAAGGCGCAGATGGAACGGGTGAAGATGGTGCAAGCACTGGTCTACTCCGGTTTCAGTCCCGCCGAAGCTTTACAGGCAATGGGTCTACCACCGATCGATCACACTGGTCTGGCGTCCGTGCAACTTCAGGGTGTGGCGCAGGTCAGCCCAGAAGATCCAGAAGCGGTTTACAAGGATGAAGTGACCTAATGCCAATCAGGAACGCACTCTACACACTGTCTAACACGACACCGACACAGATCGTCGGTGCCGACAACATGCCCCACGATGTGATTCTTCACAACATGACGAAGTCATCGAACGAATACATCTTCATAGCGGGATCTTCTGCGACGGCTGGAACCGCATCAATCCATATGGATCCAGGTCAGACGCTTTACATGACCCTGCAACCGGACGATGAACTGTGGGCTGTATCAGATCCGAACGGACTTGAAGTAGGTGTCTTAGACATTAGGAAGGCTGACTAGCAGTGCCGTATTACATCACTGATCGTCACCCTGACTGCCCTAATTGGAGTGTGGTCAAGGAAGATGGCGAATTGGTTGCCTGCCATGACACGAAGGACGAAGCCATCGACAACATGGTCGCCGTGTCGATCGCTGAAGATCTTGATCCTGCCGGTGAGTACGAAGGCGAATCGTTTCGATCGATTGAAGACGATCAGGAAGAACGTCAAGTGAATCTGGTGGCACCTGCCTACATGCGTGCATCAGCCCGTCAAGGCTTGAAATACTACGACGAAGGTTTAGCTGGTGATGGTTTGGTCGGTCGCACCGTCACAGAAGCACGCCAGATGGAACGCGGTGACGCACTAACCCCTGACAAGTGGGTTCGGATTGCGGCGTGGATCGCACGACACATGGCAGATCTTGACGCACCAGACGCTAACCCGCAGGCAGACGGCTACCCGTCACCAGGTGTTGTAGCGCACCTTCTGTGGGGATCTGGACCGTCGAAACGATCGGCGCGTCGCGCTATGGAGTACGCGGAAGGCGTCGTTGGTAGAATTGAAGCAGAGAATTCGGAACGGACTAGAACAAAAGGTGAAGTTGTGAAGAAACTAGAACTGCGGACTAACAAGACTGAATTCGAAGTTCGTGATCTCGAAGATGGCGGAATGTCGTTCAGTGGCTACGCCAGCGTCTTCAATTCACGATCAGAGAACCTGGGTGGCTTCACCGAATTCGTTGCCCCTGGCGCGTTCTCACGATCGCTGAAATCGCGGAACAACATGTTCCTTCTTTACGATCACAACCCTGCGAACGTCCTGGCGTCTACCCGTGCTGGCACGATGCGTCTGACAGAGGATTCGCACGGTTTGTATGTGGAAGCTGACATCGCCCCGACAAGTTTAGGGAAGGACATGGCGACCTTGATTCGCCGTGGCGACTTAGATTCCATGTCGTTTGGTTTCAGTGTGATCCGTGATTCCTGGAACGATGCTGGTACGGAACGAACCCTTCACGCTGTCCGTCTCGCAGAAGTTTCGGTTGTCGCATCTCCCGCTTATGTTGCGACCGCTGGAACTGTGGCGGTGCGTGGTCTGTCGAAGATCGCTAAGCGTGCCGGTGTGGACAGTGACGAACTTGCAGATGTCCTTCTGAAGCTTGAGGAAGGATCCGACATGTCGCTGGAAGAAGTAGATCTTCTGTCGAAGGTCGTGAACGAACTTAAGCCTGAATCGGAGATCGTCGAAGAAGTGAAGGCTGACGACGTGGACGAAGTAGACTACGTTGCACTGAAGAAACAGAAACTGAAATTATTGGAGATGCTGTCTAATGGCTAGTCATTCAGAAATCCGTTCGGCGATCTTGAAGGTCGCTGGCAACCCCGATGCTGGGGTAATCAAAGACCTGGCTGATGAAATGGCTAGGGCTATCGTTGCGCTTGATTCAGTTGAGGAAGAAGCGCCTGCGAAAGAAATCCGCGTCGTTAGGGCTAAAGAGACCCGCTAGACGGATTCCCCACCATCCCTGTTCCCTGGGTGGTGGGTTTCGCATGGGCAAAGAAAATCCCCCACCGAAGTGGGGGACTCCCTTCTGTCTGATCAGCGAAGCTTTGACTTGATGTGTACCCGCTTCACGTCGTCGATGCGGAAGGATCTGAACTTCCGATCGCGGTCGATCAGGTCGATCCATTCACGGTTCCCGTTCTTGACCATGTAAAGGAACTTCATCCGTCCGTTCCCCTTGATGGATAGTTCGGTGCCACGTTCTACGTTGCGTCCGTGGATGGTGATGTTGTCGATATGTTGCATGATGTTCCCTTCTGGGGATCCCCGCCGAAGCGGGGTCCCCTTCTTCTTATTGTGTGGGTGCGGACTTGAAACAGATGGTGCAGAGTGTTGCACCGTATTCTGCGACTGCTTCTTCTTCGGTCAGACCGGAGATCTCTGGGCACCAGGCGATCTTCGTGTTCCAGCGGAATGATGAACAGTATTGGTTGTTGTGCAGGTGCTGGACTAGGAAGAATCGGTTCCAGCCGGTGTAGTGGGCTTCGTTCAGGTCGCGCATCTGTGCTTTGATTGCGTCTGCCTTCACGGTTTCGGATTCGATCGTCTCTACCTTGATGCGGAAGGTGGACTTCGTGCGACCGGCAATACGGGCACGTTCCAGGTCGAAGCCGTAACGGTTCAGGCTGTTGTATGCGTTGTTGATCCGGTTCAGGTGCTTGTTCAGTTCACCCTGAAGGTCCGCAAGCTGGGTGTCGATCTTGCGTGCGGTGTCGATGTCGGTGGTGATCATTTCGTTTCCCTTCTGTGTCATGACTCTATTGTAAACAGCTTTACACAATGATGTCAAGCCCATCGCAGTAAACGACACGCCGTAACTTAGAATGGGTATATCGGAACTGTGAGTAATCTCTGCCGATAGCTTGAGTGTCATTCACCGGCGACTAACCCATACAAACTGACAAAGTGAGGAATATCACTAATGAGTATCATCGACCGTAGCCGTGAGGCACAGGCGAACTTGGTATCTCAGATCAGGGAGACAATCGACCGTGCAGAGTCGGAGTCTCGCAACCTGGACGCTGAGGAACTGAAGAAGCTTGACAGCCTTGAGGCAGAGTACGCACGTCACGCTGAGACGATCGACGTAGCAACCCGCAACGAAAAGCGCGCATCTGAGGCTGAGGAAGCTTCACGCGGTTTCGTCCCCGCTGAGGAAGCACGTTCCGACGCTGACATCTTCCGTTCACTTGCACGGGGCGAAGTCCGCGGTCACAAGTTCGGACGTGAGTCCCGCGCCACCATCGTTCCTTCTGTGAACACTGTTCCTAAAGACTTCTACGAACAGATCTTCCTGAAGGCTTCGCAGGTTGGACCCTACCTGTCCGTTGCCGACGTGATTGAGCGTCAGTCTGGTGCGGATCTCCGTATCCCCGTCATGACTGCATACAGCACCGCTGGTGAGTACACCGCCGGTTCTGCTATCGCTGACAGCAACCCCACGTTCTCCAGCATCAACATTTCGATGACTGGTCTGAAGTTTCTCGTCCCCGTGGCGAATGAACTTCTCATGGACGCAGGGTTCCCGATTGAGTCCACGATCGCCGAACAGGGTGGCGTCGCTCTGGGTCTGAAAGCGAACGAAGTTATCCACGCCGCAGTGACCGCTGTCGCTGGCGCTGGTCTTACCGCCGGAACGACCGATGCTGTGACCGCCGACGAATTGATTGAATTGGCATTCTCTGTCAATCCAGGAATCCGTCGCTTGCCTTCAACCGCCTTCCAGGTAAGCCCCGCTACCGCTGGTGCTATCCGCCGTCTGAAGGATGGAAACGGAACCTACGTGTTCGATCCCATCACTTCGGCACAGGGTGTTGCACAGGCTAACGGTGCAACCGGAACTATCCTGGGATACCCCGTATTCGAGAACGTGGCACTGCCCGATCTCGCTACTGGTGTCGCTGGTGTGTTCTTCGGTGACTGGAACAGCGTGAAGGTCCCCGTGACCCCGATTGAGGTCGCAACTTCCGCTGACTACGCCTTCAATGAGGACGTGACCACCTACCGTTTCACCTACCGTCTTGGCGCAGGTGTGGCTAACGGTGCCACGGAAATCAAAAAAATCACAATGGCTTAGTCCATTCTCTGATAGCGAAGCCCCTGCCATTCCTAGTGAATGGTGGGGGTTTCGACTATTGTGGGGGACATGCCGAAATACGAACGAATTCCAGGATCCGCACTCAGCCTAATCACGAACAGCCCATCAGCACCGACGGGCTACGGGGTTCAGGCACAGTTACTGGTCGATCGGATGATGCGCCACGGTATGAAGGTTGCCGTCCAATCGAACTACGGTTTAGAAGGAAGCTTCGACCGGATCAAGACGAAACATGGTTACGTCGATCACTACCCGAAGGGTTACAAGCCCTATTCAGATGATGTGATCCCGATCTGGGCGGAAGACTTCAAAGCTAAGCACCCGCAGGCTAAGCACGCCTTGATGACGTTGTACGACGTTTGGGTGTACGACAAGTTGGAGTACGACGGCGACATCATCGCCTACGTCCCACTGGACCACATCACTATCCCGCCACTGGTCCGGAAGTTCTTGGAACGACCTAACGTGATCCCTGTAGCGATGTCTTTGCATGGGCAACGATTGATGAACGATCGTGGAATCAAGAATCATTACGCCCCGCATGCGTTCGATAAGAACATCTACAAGCCGACGTATGAAGTCCAGGGCGTTCCGACACGACAGTTCATGGGTGTCGATGATGACGACTTCTTGATCAGCATCGTCTTCGCAAACAAAAGCAACAGAATACTTCATCGCAAAGCCATCGATGTCCAGCTAGCAGGAATCAATCTGTGGCGCACACAGATGAAGCCTGATCGTAAAGTGAAGATCTACTTGCACACTGAACCGACACCAGTGTTCGGCGGGTTCGACATTCCACGTCTTATGGAAGCGATCGGCATCCCCACTGAAGATGTGATCTTCCCTGACGCCCAGCGCATGCGCGTGGGGTATCCGCCGGAAGAACTTGCGGCGTTCTACACAGCCAGTGATCTGGTGATGAACGCGACAATGGGCGAAGGTTTCGGTGTCACGAATATCGAATCACAGGCGTGTGGGGCGAAGCTTCTGACGTCGAACTGGACAGCGTCGATGGATCTGGGTGGACCTGATTCTTATCTTTGCGATGGGGAACCGTTCTGGAATGAGTCGCAGGGTGCCTGGTGGATGCGTCCGTCACTAGCGTCACTAGCGTCTGGTATCCAGTTAGCGTTCGAAGCGGAACGTGGCATCAGTGAAGCGAACATCGAATGGGTGCAACAGTACGAAGCTGACTACGTGTGGGACACACACTGGATGCCGTTCTTCAAGGAATACTATGGAACTGACTGATCTGCGTGACATTCACTTAGGTAAGACGATCTGGGTGTTCGGATCTGGTGCTTCGATCGAATTCCTTGATCCGACGTTCTTCGATGACAAGATCTGTATCAGCACGAACCTGGTGGCAGAAAAGTTCCCGTTGAAGAACTACTACCTATTCAGCCACTATCACCCTGCGGTGAAACGACAGTTAGCTAAGGAAGAACTACGTCTGGCTGTGACGCACGATCTGTGTTCGACACGGTGGGGTAGTCAGAAGGTGTACGGCAACGAAGGTGAATGGTGCTTCGGCAATCCACCACCAGACAATGTGGTGATCAATAAGCTGTCCTTCAGAGATCCGATCGGTTCCATGTTCGATCCGTTCACCCACAGTAAGCCAGACGAACTGGTGTTCGGATCGTCGTCTATACATGGGTCTATACATCTGGGCGCTTACATGGGCGCGAAGCACATCGTGGTCGTGGGCGCTGACTGTGGCACGATCGATGGGCATCACAGGATCGAAGGCTATCCATCCGGTGACACACCGTGGAAGCTGTATAACAATCATCTGATCAGGATGAAGAAGTGGCTTCAGGAAGAATGGGGCGTCACAACGTATTCCCTGAACCCGTTCGTGAACTTCAACTTAGAAGGACACACCTTCGAAGGCGCATCATGATCCCGAACTTCATCGTGCCGGTCCTGAACCGTTACGATCTTCTTCAGCGAATGCTGGATTCGATCGACTTCCCAATCAGGGATCTTCTGATCATCGACAACGGTGGCGAACTGAATCACGTGAAGTTCCCGAAGACTGTCCTGAATTCGCATGTGCTGTCGATGCCAGCGAATCAGGGTGTGTCGGGATCCTGGAATCTGGGGATCAAGTGCTTCCCCCATGACAACATGTGGATGTTCGGATCGAACGATGTGGTGTTCGGTGCGAATGCCCTTGAGAGACTCTCACAAGCCCGTAGGGACGAAATAACCCTGACTGAGTCCTTCCCACACTGGCAGGCGTTCGTCGTCGGAGATGACGCCCTACGGCGTCTGGGGCTATTCGATGAATCTATACACCCTGCATTCTGTGAAGACGTGGACGCGACGATCAGGGCAGAACATCATGGCGTGACGTTGCGGAAGGTTCAGATCCCGATCCACCATGACAACAGTTCGACGATCCATTCGGATGGGCGCTTGAAGGTGTTGAATGCCAGCACGCACGGATCTAATGACAAGTATCTGCGGGACAAGGTTGCACGTGGTGACTTCAGCGAAGGTCGATGGGATCTTGATCGTCGAAGGGCTAATAGTTGGGATGAAAAAAAAGTTTGAAAAAGTTGCGAATGGGCTTGCGTGATCCATAATCCATCTGTATAGTTCTTTACATAAGCAGTTCACACAGAAGGGAAACAAAATGAACTACACAACCGAAACCTTTGAAGCAGGATCAGAATTCCGCGTAACGACGTGGGAAATCGTTCCCGCGAAAAATCGCTACAGCGATCCAGGAACGCGGAAGACCCATTCAGAAATCTTCGCAACACTGGAAGAAGCAACAGCCTATGCCGACACTCTGGATGTGGAATATGATTCTACCTGGGAAGAAATTTCTAAAAAACTAGATCAGAACCTGTCAGTGCTAAGGGACAAGCAAGTCATGGTAAGACGACCTGGGAACAAAAACTTCACTGGCACCTATTGGGCGAAGAAGGCATAGGAAGGAAATCGAAACAAGAATCCCCCGCTTCGGCGGGGGTTTCTTCTGTGCATCAATGGTGATGCCACCGGTAGAATAGAAGCGGATAGGATTCTAAATGGCAATTACTAATGGCTACGCCACACTGACCGACGTCAAGTCTGCATTCAGGGTTCCCAGCGATGACACAGTCGATGACTCACTTCTGGAAATCGCCATCGAAGCGGCATCCCGTGAGATCGACGGATACACCGAACGCATCTTCTACAACGCTGGAACCGCGACCCGCGTGTACGTCCCACAGGACTCATTCACCACACAGATCAATGACCTGGTATCACTGACCACGTTGAAGTCTTCTTCTGATGGTGTCAGCTTCGATCAGACATGGTCCGCTGGCGACTACCAGCTAGAACCCCTGAACAACATCAGTGGTGGACTCACAGGGCATCCGTC
>Ga0255771_1002456_pt1 | contig 18540 bp, 16 predicted proteins | sample 011ome_19_FD_179969 | JGI IMG/M metagenome (GOLD analysis project Ga0255771, IMG submission 179969) | Coastal salt marsh microbial communities from the Groves Creek Marsh, Skidaway Island, Georgia - 011510BT metaG (version 2) | ecosystem: Environmental > Aquatic > Marine > Intertidal zone > Salt...
TGGCTGCGTTGGTCTCTGAGGCTGCGGCATTGGCCTCAGATTGACCGGCGTTGGTCTCTGAGGTTGCGGCATTGGTCTCTGAGGTTGCGGCATTGGTCTCTGAGGTACCGGCGTTGGTCTCTGAGGCTGCGGCGTTGGTCTCTGAGGCTGCGGCATTGGCCTCAGATTGACCGGCGTTGGTCTCTGAGGTTGCGGCATTGGTCTCTGAGTTTGCGGCGTTGGTCTCTGAGGTACCGGCGTTGGCCTCGGATGTGGCTGCGTTGGTCTCTGAGGCTGCGGCATTGGCCTCTGAGGCTGCGGCATTGGTCTCTGAGGTTGCGGCATTGGTCTCTGAGGTACCGGCGTTGGCCTCGGATGTGGCTGCGTTGGTCTCTGAGGTTGCGGCATTGGTCTCTGAGGTTGCGGCGTTGGTCTCTGAGGTACCGGCGTTGGCCTCGGATGTGGCTGCGTTGGTCTCTGAGGTTGCGGCATTGGTCTCTGAGGTTGCGGCATTGGTCTCTGAGGTACCGGCGTTGGCCTCGGATGTGGCTGCGTTGGTCTCGGATGTGGCTGCGTTGGTCTCTGAGGCTGCGGCGTTGGTCTCTGAGGCTGCGGCATTGGCCTCAGATTGACCGGCGTTGGCCTCGGAATCGCACGCTTGTGCGGCGGCGTTGTGGGCGCTGACAGCAGCATGGTGATGGCTATCATCGCTTAGGTCCACGTCTCTCGTATGTACTTCATGCGCAGCTGCGCATTCCAAATGTTCGTCACACTCTGCCTCATCACAGTTCACACATTTACCGCTGACGAGAGCCCGCACATTTGTTGGAACATTGGTACACTCAAGGCATGCTGTTGATGACTTATCGTCGTCGTCATAATACAATCCGCCGGCTTTAGACGAACATGTTACACACGACGTCGCCCCTGATGCTGTCACCACCCCGAATGCATCTTCGGTCTGCGAACCTGCGGGGCACGGTATCTGGGCGTCCGCGCCGGCGCTATCGACATAGTAATCGGCCTCGGCGTTGTTACAGGATATCTGGCCTTCATCCAGCTGGAATGTACCTGCCGGGCACTGAATGCATACTGTTGAGGAGGCAGAGTCGTCATCATAGTTACCTGCGCTGCATGGAGTACACGACGTCGCCCCTGATGCTGTCGCCCCCGATGCATCTTCGGTCTGTGAACCTGCGAAGCACTGTGCCTGGGCGGTCGCGCCGGCGGCGTCGACAAAGTAACCGGCCTCGGCGTTTTTACATTCTGTTGAGGATACAGAGTCGTCGTCATATGTACCTGCGCTGCATTGAGTACACGACGTCGCCCCTGATGCTGTCGCCCCCAATGCATTTTCGGTCTGTGAACCTGCGGGGCATTCGTTTAGAGTGCCATCATAGTAAAACCCAGGCGACGCAAGGCAATCGGCAGCTTCATCAGGTGCTTCTGTATTTGCATTGCAGGTGTTACAATTGCCCGCAAGAATATCAGTGTTTCCCGAAAGACGGGCAGTGCCGTCAACTTGGTTCCCGCATGACGTCACCGGCGAGCAATTATCTTGAGCACATTGCATGCTGACGTCGGCACAGTAATGACTTTGTGACGTGTCTCCGCATAGATTAGAACAGCCCGCGAAAGACGCAGGGTCATCGTCACATATGCTTGCCGCTAACAGATTATCGGCCTCCAATTGGTCAATTTGCGATTGTGTCCAGCAGCATGGTTCTGCACAGCATTCATCATGGGGATTGCAGGTACCGGGGAGGTTGACGTCATCGATTTTATTTCCTATGATTTTCGGGCCCGAAGGATGAATAAGACAGTGTTGTCTTTCTTCTAAAGTGTTTTTTAAGAAAGAACGTCGCAGTCTGTGTGAGTTGGGGGCACACCCTACAGTCCAAAGCGCTTCGGACGTGCTGTCTGGGGTCACTTCGTGGTAACCTCTCGGGCACCACGGAGACTTGGCCGCGACCAAAGTCGCGGTCGCATGCATGGCAAAAATGGCAAGCGTTGATTTCATTTTACACAAAAGAAGACCCCTTAAATAGTATAGAGTTTTTGTTTACGCACGTCTTCCGACGCATCCCTATTTAAGTCACCACTATACTACTATCTAATGTCACTCAAGGTCCGCGAATCCGGTACGTACACCGGAGTTTACGATTGCGTGCGCATTTACGGCGTGTCGCACGTCGTTTTGTCCGACGTGCGCGCGCGCGTTCTCGTCGCCATCGACGCAGCTGTCGAGGTTCGCGGCTGTACGTTGAACAGCGTGTACGCCGAGCGCTCGCACGTTGACATGCAACACTGCTCAATACGGTCCGTCCCAGTGTCTTTCGACATTTTTGACGCCGATGGGGAACTTTTAGAACGCCCGCGTACGGGCAGCCTGCTCTGGGATGCGCACGAGCGTTGTATCCTGCAGCTTCTGGACGTGTATTTGAAAGAGGACGACGACGCACGGGTCCACGTCACCTATCAATATCAAAATATTACGGGCAACGACGTTGTGGTCGAGCGCGGTCCCATCGTTGACAACCGTTATCGCCCGCTTCCCGGCCTTGTCGCCTTGGACGCGTCGCATATCGTGGCGCGCGCCAGTGTTGTCGATGATTTTGTCGCGCGTAATCGTTTGGGTTATGTCGCTGGGTTTATAATGTTCGGAGCGTCGGGTGCGAAATGTACGTTGGATGCGCAAGGTCTCACCGCAAAGTACGACGTGGCACTTTTGGAGCACTGCCGCGTCCGTATCCGCGATAGTCGGCTTCATGGTACGATGAAGTTGCAAGACGTCGAGTGTGCCATAGAAGATTCGGAACTGGTTTCGACGGGGGAGGATGTCATCGAGTGTGGTCATGTATTTGACGCGCAGGTGGATACGAGTCGCGTGCTTGTGTGTGGGCGTAGTCTGATTGGGGGCACGCATTCTACAGACCTCCCAGTGTTTGCACGGGCGTCTGTCAGCCCAGTGCTAACTCTGGTGGGGTTTAATATTTTGGTACAAAAGTTTGAACAGATGTTTCGGTTGCAGGATTGGGTCTCTGGACAGCACTTGTTGCTCGACCGTAGGTATCGTGTACACGGTGACAATGGCCAGGAGACCATGGGCCAGCCCTCGACATGCGTGATAGACATTGAACTGCGCACGGACGTCGTGGCAGCATTGACGGTACTGCGCCGCCAAGCCCCGGGGGTCTACAACATTGCGGCGATTCGTCGGTTGATTATGCAGATGGTGCGCCACGATACACCGGCGTACATCACACACGCCAACCCCACTACACAGGCCGCCGCGGGACATAGAGATAAACGCGGGCGGAAATAATCTAGTCTTATGTTTTGATGTATTTAAATCTCCTCTTTAGCCACTAAGTGAATGTCGGTGCACCCGGGTTGTCCCGAGACCTATGAGTGTCTCATGGGCACGGACCGCTTCCGAGTCTTTCCTTTTTTGCAGCCTGCGCTGCGCACACTGTTGTACTCGCTCGTCGAAGGTACCGTGGCGAAAGGCACGCTGTGCCTCGAGTGTGGAAAAACCTTGGAGGCACCGTCGGGAAAATGTCCGGGCGGGTGTAATGTCCTGGAGACGATTACCGAGTGTTTGAACTGTGACGCGTATTCGTTTCCGTGCCCGACGTGTCGCACCTGTATATTTCAAGGTCAGCTTCGGTCAGTGGACGAGAGTTAGACGTTCAGTTTGTATTTTTTGAGACCATTGCGCAGCATGCGCAGCGTGACGTTGATGTTGGGCGCACCTTTCCATTTCTTGCGAACGGTCGGTGTAATTTCTTTGGCGAGACCAAAGTCGATGATGTAGAGTCGGTCGTCGTCGTCGAGCATGAGGTTGCGCACGTTGCCATCGTTGTGCAGGATGCCGACACGGTCAAGCGTGGCCATTACGTGTTGTAAATCTCCGGAGAGCTGGCGACTGTCTTGTGGTGTCGCCACGTCAATGACGCGCGCCGGCAGCACCTCGGAAAAGATGCGTTTTTTATCTAGGTCAACGTGCATCACGTCTGGTGCGATGTTTTCGGCGGCGGCGCGGGCTTGAAAGTCGGCTTCAATTTGGATGCGCGCGCTGGATTTATTTGCTTTGAATTGTTTCATGGCGGCGCGCAGACCGTTGGGAAACTCCACCAGCGAGACGACACCTTGGGCACCGTCCTCGCCGAGTTGGCGCAATATTTCAAAGTCGTCGTCGCGGCTCATGTTTTTTCTTTTCAGTACCGCCATTAAATAGCCCAGTGCATAGACTTTTCGGGGATTATGTAGCACATAATCGGTACGTATAATTGTAATATGTTCTATGTTAAATAAAAAGATGTCGACGCGTATCGAAGTGGTGCGTGTATATTGTACGCGAGGTACGGATTGGGCCCTGGTGTCTTGCCGTAACGCCTCTGGCGACCTCTTTAAATGTGCCGGTACATTTGGTTGCGCGGGGTCCGAGATGGTGCCCGGGCAAATCTACGTGGGCAACACGTCCAAGAAGCGAGCACACAACGGCAGCGTGCAGCATCAGTTTCGCGGCCGTCCGGTGAGTCGCGAAGCTCACGCCCTCAAAAAGGCGTTTGCGACGGCGGGTTTGAACTACACCGACCGTTCCGCCACCTTTTCGAAGCTGCGCGACCCCAAAACGATATTGGCGGCTTTGGAGCGGAGCCAGAACGCGACGCTGATGTCGGTGCCGAACATTGGGCGCAAAAAGCTGGAAAAGATGTATCGTGCCTACGATTTGGTCAAGTTGACGCTGCAGCGTTCTTCTACGTTGAAAAAGTTTCTGCCGAGCCTTTTTGAGTACTTGAGCGGTAATCAAAAGGAGGCCATTGAAAAGTGGTTTCATGGGGGTGGCGAAGATGGCGAATTTGAACGTTTCGTGACGTTTGTGCGCACCGACCCCTGGCGCATTCAGTACGACACGGAGTATGACAACTTTGCACACTATGAAGTCGACCGCCGTGCCGACTTTTTACGGGCCACGACGGCAAAAAGTCGCCAGACGATGATTGACCGCGCATTGAAAGACATGGGCATCACGTCGTTTGAGTCGGACCCGCGTTATCGCCGTAATCGCGCTATCCACTGTATTCGCGAGCACATGAAGAAAACGGGCGATTACTGGATGCCGCGCCGTACGTTGCTGGCGCGACTGGGCGTGTCGGCGTTGGACCCGTCGTGGCCTTGCATCAGCCATGACCGTTACGTTGCGCTTTCCAAATATGCCCACATCGAGCGTTTTCTCCAAACGACCTTTGACGACATTCGCGCGGACTATCGTCCCGTCAAGTATACGATGCCTCCGGACGACGTGCGCCTCGACGAGCACCAGCGGGACGCCGTTCGCCAGGCCTGTCTGCACCCGCTGTTCATTCTACAGGGCGGCGCGGGCGTGGGTAAAACGACCGTGTGCGAGCACATTGTGGCGGCCCTGGGCCGTGGCAAGGTCACGTGTGCGGCACCCACCGGCAAAGCGGCACAGCGTCTGCACGAACTGGTTAAAATACCGACGTACACGGTGCATCGCCTGGTGTACATGTCCGATACGGTGGAAGTGCCGTCCATTTTGCTGCTGGACGAGCAGTCCATGCAAGAACCCGAAGTCTTGGCACGGTTGTTGACCAAGCGTCATTTTAAAAAAATCATTTTCGTGGGAGACGTTGCGCAGTTGACGAGCGTCGGTCCGGGGCAGTTTTTCCGCGACTTGTGCGACTCTGATGTCCCGAAAGTCGAATTGACCAAGATTTACCGGTCCGAGTCGCACATAGCGTCCAACGGCCAAAAGGTGCGCGTGGGCGACTCGGATTTGGATACGGACGACACGTCGTTTGAAATTTGCCGCTACGAGGACGACGCGCAGCTGGTGCACACGTGCCGGGATATGTATCGGGCGAATGGCCAAATGCCCATGGTGTTGTGCAATACGAACGCCGAAGTCGCTGGCCTCAACGACGACTTGCGCCAGATTTGTAATCCTCTGGGGGCCAAGCCCAAGACGAACGCGTTTAATTTGGACTATGTGTCAAAAAACGTGTGGCGCTACCCAAAGTGGCGCTTTGGCCAAGGAGACTCGGTTATCAACATTAAGAATTACTACACCGAGGAGGAGAACGGTAAAAAGGTATTACTGGTGGCCAATGGTGAAATTGGTACTGTGTCGCGCGTGACCGACACGACGTGCAAGGTGACATTTTTCGCCGGTGCAGTGACCTTTAACTTTGCCGAGGATGGGGCTGATTATTTGCGCCCGGCCTACGCCCTGACCGTCAACAAGGCACAGGGGTCCGAGTACGATACGGTGGTTGTCAAGTCGCGTGTCGCCTGGGGAGACCAGCGCGAGCGGTTCTACACGGCCATCACGCGCGCCAAGCAAAAGTGTGTGGTCTTCGAGGTGGGTAATGCCATCGAGGAATGCGTGCGTGCACCGGTCGCGCGACGCAAGACCTTTTTGTTTCGTGAAAATGTCACTATAAATGGGTACTAAATATCCTTTAACATGTTATGGTTATTTTGTTTATTGGCGTCCGTCGCCGCCTATCGCGAAGAAACGTATAACTTTACAGCGCAGTACATGCACGTCAGTGACGCGTGCACGGTGCATGTGCAGCAAAATTCGACGACGTTGCGTTTCCACTCCACCAAACGTCTTGTCACCATAGACCGCGTGTCGTCGGTGGTGGCGGCCAATCAACACTGCGACCTCGTCGTCTTTGGCTACCCCGGCGATAACCGTGTCGTTTTGTGGCGAAACGGTACGGAAACGCACATTTCGCGCCCGTACGACTTTGTCGACCGTTTCGGTTTCGATGTCGACGTCCAAAACCAGACGTGGGCCGTGGGTGCTCCCGGGCGCCCGAACGACAACATGGGCCAGGGGGCGACCATGGGCTATGCGTTTGTCTACGAAGGGGACCATTTGCACTCGTGTCGGTCATTGTACGACTCTCAATGCTACATGGTTGGTGCAGAGTGCGAATCGGGGTTTGTCGAGTGGAAGCGTGCCCAAGGTCTCAACAACGACACGGGTGTCAACGAATACCAGCGAAAGTGCACACAGTCTGGCTATCCAAGATATCAAGATTATGTGCTTCCACCGTCCAACGTGGGAAATTTTGCTGCGCACCAATTTGGCTACTCGGTGGCACTGTCGGGTTCTCTCACGGGGCCGGGTTCGACACTCTACGTCTCGGCCCCAGGCGACACCCATAAATTCATGGAGACGCCCAAAGACAATTACGGACGCGTCTACGCCTGGGACAATGTTGTGTGGTCTAGTGACATTGTTTGGTGGGAGATGAATATCAAGTCGCCGATACGTCCGCCCGTAGACAAGGAGGGATTTTACCGCGCCTTTGGACGTGACGTTGCCGCTTCGCATTTTAATCTTGCCGTGGCGTCTTACCCACTGTATTCGGAGCCGACCGTGCCCTTTATTTTCGTGTACGACTGCCACACTGACGTCGAATGCGTGCCGGGTCTGTGCGACACGCCCGACATGAACACCTACTCGAACTGCGAACCGTCGTCCCATGTGGGCATCAGCGTGCACGACGTGCAGTTCCCGGCACTGTTCTACTACTCGGCCCAGATGAAAACGTATACCGACGCGTGGTCCGCGCGTGACTACATTGCCACCGACCTAGACCCGAAACTCGGCGATTTCCAGAACGCGCTCATGGGACGACAGATTGGCGTGGCTGGTTCCAACGTGCTCATTACGGACGAGCACAATCACCATGTCTACCGTATGGGAGTCGACGCGCGCCTGCGAGAACAGTACGACTACCGTGGTTCCGTAGGTTATGGTACGGACACGGAACAGTGGGCCTATACTTTTTACGACGAGACGACGCATCTCTGGCCATGTGACCGCGGCGACATTGGTGGGCGTTTGGTCTGTACGCCGGTTCAGCGGTCGTACTACTCCAACGACGGGTGGCGCCGCACGAGCGATTTGTGCCCCATGAATTACACGACAGCGCAAATGGGGCAGCGCAAGTGTGAGCGATGGCAGTCGCCACCGCTCGTGGGTCTTTCGTGGACAGAAACGCTGAATATCATGTTTGCGATTTTTGGCATTACACTGGGTATGTATGCGGTACTCGTACTGTACCAACGCTGCCGACCATCCAGACATAAACGCTACGAAACCATTATCTAAAAAAAATAGACTTTTCATTGTATCGACATATACGACTACGCCTCTAACATACCTCCATGTCTTGCCACTATTCCAAATTCGTAACATGGCAGGTCACCCCCGGGACCGGAGTGCGCTTCGCCAAGACTCCATGGGGTCACTGGAGTGTGCGCGTCGGCAAGGACAACGCAAAACTGCGGTCCAACTGCAAATTGGCCCGCGTGGGTAGACACACGGTCACCAGCGGCTCTACCCTGGAGCAGTTGCAACAATGGCACGGTGACCAAGCTGCCCACAACTACGAGATGTTGCTCGAGGTGCCTACAAAGACGTGCGACATGTGCGAAACGCCCTGTTGGTACTTCATTCGGGACGAGCGCTCCTCCACGCGCATTTGTCTGGGCCCTTACCGCCGCGGGTGCGGTAGGTCGTACAGAATGACCTACGAAAAACAGGGCCAGCTTTACCTCAACGACGACGGCAAAGCCAGTAAAAGCCAATGGGAGTGCACACCGGGCATGACGTCTCGCGACACTGGCATTTATCTCAAGGGCAAACGCGCCTTTACGTCGCACGAAAAGTTTCACCATGTCAACATGCGCAAAATGCGCACCATGATAGATGATATTATGGACGATTTGCCCCGGGTCATGGGCTCCGAAGGCGTGTGCAAGTCGGCCAAGGCCATACTCACGCGCCTGTACAACAACATACACCCCGAAGACGAATCGACCGTCGGAGACCAAGCGGACCGGATGTGGCATTCGCCTCCCAATATTGCCGCGACGTGCATTCTTTGCGCTGTCATTGCGTTTGAATCGCGCGTGGGCGACAGCGTGTTCACGGTGCCACGCATCGTCGCGGCTGCACAGGGTTACGTGCCGCGGAAAGCCAAACGCCGACGATGCGAACGTCAGGCTCGCGACGTGTCGGTACGTACGATGCTCAAATACGCACACAGACTCAAAAGGCGATGTCTTGTGTCTATCGACCTTCCCAATGAAGTACCCATCGAATGGACGATGCACGCCTCGGACAACATTCAAAAGGAGAGACTACGCATCGCCGAATTTCAAAAGAGGACTCCAGTGACGGTACACTTGCCCCACGACGAATCCTGGGGGCTCGCACTCGAAGAAATCGACAACTTTATACGCGTAGACGGCGTCGAAGCATCTGGCCCTGCGTTTCGCAGCGGGGTTGCCGTGGACGACTACCTCATCACGATTAACGACACCACGATAGGCGTACGTACCAATCTCGAGATGACGATGCAGTATATTGGCAACGCGAAGAAAGCGCAGAGAAACGTCAAGTTGGTATTCATGAGAAAAAAATAAGTATTTATGTATTGTTTATTCAGTTGTATGTCTTTCCCACAATGCTATGTATGTCTAGAGGCATGTGTTGGCGAGCAGTCGCCTTGTGTTTGTAGTGCTCCCGTGCATCATCGTTGCTTTGCCACGCTCGAAAACGTCAAGTCCTGCACCATATGTCGCGAGCCGTATATTTTTGAACCGTGTCACCTCGTCGAAAAACCACACGCAACGCCGCCGGTCATAGTGGCGCGCCGCGACAAATATACGGCGGCGCATCCCATCTCCGTGCTGCTGTTTTATTTCCTGATATGGTACACGCTAGGGCTCACTGGGAAGGTCATGTGGCTGTTTTCGGGCGGTCAGCTGCACCAGAACATACTCAGTTTTTGGAACATGGAACATGTCGTCGCATTCGCGGGGGCAAGTCTGCCGTTCATCGCGGTGGGCGTATTTCGCAAAACGCGGCGCCAATCAGTGCGTGTTTCGGCGTGAACACCAGCACGCGGCCAGCATGCCGAGACCGCCAAGTACGAGCAAGACAAAAAACAACGCACCGACATCCGACACGTCTGTTGTGTCGTCGCACACTAGCCACGTATTATAACCCAGCCACGTACCGGTGGTGCAATTTGTGGTCGATGCGGCAGACAGCAGCAGCAAAATAAAGATAAATCCAAAAATGCCCCAACAGTACCAGGACGATGCTCCGTCGCGCAGTGCTTCGTCGCCCAGTGGTTTCTCTGCGTCGTGATTCACTGAAAGAAAAATGATTTTGGGCTGGCCAGTCGGCGGCGACTCTGATGTATTGCCCGTACTTGTCTTTGGGGGCGTCGGGGTCGAAACGGTTTGATTAAACATAATGCCCCCCGTATTATAGGGTATTTATAGGTGCATTTCGAGAGCAGAACATGTCTTGGGCCCACATCGTCACGCGTCCGCAATACGTTGGCCCACCACCCGGCTTTGAGGTACTCGCGCCCTATTGTTTTTGCCGCACGTGCCAGCAACGACCCGCACGTATGCACTGTTGGGAATTCGGAAAGAACTACAACAAAGTACGCGACATACTCTACCGCGAACGTGTTCACTACAGATACGTATCGACAGGTACCAAAACAAGAGTGGCCGCCCACGCTTGTCCAAGGGTTGTTCAACGGATACATGCAGTGTCGGACGTCCGATGCGTCGATAGCTGACAGCCAGTCATTGCCCGATGCGTCGATGGCTGACAGCCAGTCATTTTTTTTTCACTCGTAGTCTTCAACACATAATTTCATACAAACACTACCAACAACCCAACAACAACCCACCACTCAACATGTCGACCATAGTGAACACTACTACCGGCTTCTTCTCGGAGCTCTACCCCGCTGCCAACGACTCGGCTTTCGCCGTAGACTCCGTTGCGATGGGTTTGAAGACCACTAGTGTGGACAAACCCACCAAACACAAGTGCATACTCAAAATCTGCTCCAACTGCCAGAAAAAAATTCCCTGCAGGGCCCAGACGTGCAAACACTGCAAGACCTTTATCGGCCTCAAGGACGAGTCCAAACGCCGTCCGAAGAAGCCAAAAGCACCACTGAAGCGCCCCGCGTCTCTCAAGGCCTGCAGCAACCCACTCTGCGACCACATGATGGGATGCAAGGCCAAGACGTGCAAAAAGTGCGGTACAGTGGTGGCATACAAGTACGCCAAGACTTCAGGTTCGGCCAAAAAAAAGGTCGGGCGGGGCCAAGGGCGTCTCGTGTGCACCGTGTGCCACGCCTCTCACGGCACTAAAAAGACGCGCTGTGACTGTGGCGCCACAAACACGTGGGACAAGGCACCCAAAGTGCTTTCAAAAAAACGCAAGGCGCCTTCACAAAATCGCATGCCCAAGAAACAAAAGGTGTTGAACGATTTTACCAACGTGTTCGGCGACGAGACGCCGTCACCAGTGACTCGCCCGCGTGCTCCTTCTCTCGTGCCAATCAAAACCACGCAGGGAGGTTCGCTGGACGATACGGACGTTTTGTCGTCACCGTTCTTTGACCCCGTGGACTTTTCACAGGCGCCGCGGTCCCGTGCTGGCTCTATGGTCTTTGACCCCGTGGACTTTTCGCAGGCGCCGCGGCCCCGTGCCGGCTCCATGGTCTTTGACCCCGTGGACTTTTCGCAGGCGCCGCGGTCCCGTGCCAACTCTATGGAGGAGCTGTACAATATGGTCGGAGATAACCTTTTCGACATTACGGTCTAAATAAAATAGAAATTTTCATTTTTTTTCTAAACTTTGTACTTGTACTTTTGTGCCATGTATACTATCACCATGCAACCTTATTACTGTGTGCGCGTGGATGGTGAAGAGTATGTTTTGCTGTATAGAATAAACAAGAGCACCTGGGCAGCGGTGCAAAAGGCTCCTTACGACGCGGAGATTCAAACGGAGGGTGAAGTGGTGGCTTTGGACGCCCGTAAGTGTGAGATGCTACCGCCGACTGTGGATTTCCAAGGCGAGCTTGTGACGGAGCCTGTGTTTTATTTGGAGAGGAACGGCGAATCGCTTATGGTGCGACATCCGGACATGATGCGCCAAATGAATACGTACGGTTGGACGTCTGGTCTTTTCTTTTGCGGTGCGGATATGGTCCAGTGGAACACGGCGGACCGTACTTGGAATGTGAACGGTCAAAAGCAGCGTATGTGCGTGATGACGCCGCGCGGGCATTGGTTTTCATGATGCAGGCGCGCATACATTGGTCCCACTGCCAGCGTTGGCGAAGAGCAAATGTGGGTTTGAGGGTCCACCAGTATCGAAAGGCGCGGCATTTTTCTTGGCAGTGCATCTTTGTATGGAGAGGCCGGCACCTTTATACGAATTGTCACAAAGACCTTGGGTATAACATTAGGTAAACTAAACACCACAAAAGGCCTATTTATGACTATAAATGAAACGTTGTACGACTATAGCATCTCGATGCAGATTTTCGTGAAAACACTTACCGGAAAAACCATTACCCTTGACGTCGAGCCCTCGGACACCATTGAGAACGTCAAGGCCAAGATTCAAGACAAGGAAGGTGAACGGTACGCCTAGAAAAGCGCTTTGCCGTGGTTATAGAGGCTCTGACCACGGGAAAACAATTGTGGCCCTCTGGATGAACATATGTTCATCCTGCCCAAGCGCTAGTTTCTTCGGAAGCGAGATGTCTTGAGGCGGGAAACCCCTTAGAGTCCTAGCTACCCATTGTCCATTGGAAACATTGGACAAGAACACGGTTAATGGCCGTCCCCAATGGTAACAACGCTAGGAATTGGGCAATCCGCCAGCTTATCGTCTACGTCCGCCATGGTAATGGACATGATGAGGCCCCAACGACTGAACGGACATCGGTTCCACATGACAGTTTAACCAACTCGATGGAGCTTAAGATACAGTCTAAATCGCGCCGAAATGTGTGAAATGGTCTAAATTCGATACCACCAGACCAGCAGCGCCTTATCTTCGCAGGCAAACAGTTAGAAGATGGGAGAAGCCTTTCAGATTACAACATCAGTTTTGGGTGTTTGTGAGTGTGAACCACTTGCAAGTCTTGCGCGAGCAAGGCAACATGCATCAACTGCGGGAACGGCTCTATGATTGCTTTTATCTACTACCTGTTCGTCGGAAACGGCGCGCAGTACCCGAGGTAATGACTCCGGGCACAGTAACAACGATAAGAGTACAGCTCAATCCGCATCGGCTGTCTAAGGGATGAATGGGATGTCCTATGACAAGTCGTTCAGAGACTTAAAGTGTATGGAGGGGAGTTCTGCCCAAAGAACGATGAACCTTTAAGGTATAGTCCAGGCCCACGGGATAGTAAACCGTGGGATAACCGCCAAAAAGAAGCGACCTTAACAGATGTAGGGTCAGTGTGAGAAGCAAAGCTCATGCTATACATATCTTGTAGTTCGGGAAACTCCTAAAACTTTTACGACCATCGTGCCGGCGAAAGCTGGATACGAGAACACAGGTAATACCTGTTCCCAATGGTAATCACAGTAAAAGATGAATGCTCTACAGCACGAAATGGACAATCCGCTTGCTCAGAAACTAAGTGCGTTATTGATTAGCATACGTTTCGGCGTCACAGACTGAACGGATATGCACGGGAGAGGTCTAATCAATCTCTTTGAACGTGTAAGATACAGTCGGGCCGGTACTGAAAGGTATCGGAGTAAACGTACATCTTGTTCTTCGTCTCAGATGAACAGTTACAAAATCAAATCATATTAAATTGTCAACTAAATCTTAACTTGAATGCTCTTCATTGTATCTGCGAATAAGGTCTTGCTTGTCTTCCTCTGTCCAACTTCCACCTTTAGCTAAATTGACCAACGCTGATGTAGCTGACACTCGACAACTTAATCACATGGGGCGTGTCTGCTCGTCGAAAATACTCAGAGACGGCTTCACTTCGATGGGTGTATGATTGTTGATGACGTCCGGGACAATCCGAGACACGAAATCGTCGTACGAATACAGAGCCTGCTTCGTCAAGTGAGTGTCGCGAAAAAAAGCATCGACAACCCCCTGCTGCATGGTGGTGGCCCAACTATTATTCTACAAAACAAATATCACTTCTGTGTTAACAAAAATGCATTATAAATACGCGAATAGCTGTTAATGTTATCAGATGGGTGGACATCATAGCCATCATCATCATCATCATCATCATCCTATATTGTGTGGACCGTGTCACACTTTTGCAGATGGGTTACTTGGACTGGCAAGCCATGGCGCTTGTCATGTTGTCGTATCCGAACTTACAGGCGAATGTGAAGGTCTCCTTGTAGCAACGTTTATGGAAGAATTGTCTGGTGTTTGTGCGTTAATACCAGTGGCTGGTGAATATGGCTGTGAAGCAGCTGAAAAAGCCGGTCGTTTAGATCATTGGGAACAATATGTTAAACAGGATCTCTGTAAACATCTATGTTAAAATTAGTGCTTTTCTCGCGCGGCCTCAAGGTGTCACGTAGTTCTCCTCGTCAATGTCGGGCAAACGGTCCACCGAGTCGCAGAACTTGTCCCACTTTTGTTTCACCTCTGCACGCAGTTGTGCTGCCCCCTCCGGCCCGCCTGTGTAACAATGCTTCACCCACGCCACCAAACAAAAGTTCAACAAATCCGCGCGCCATTCTTCCGCGGCCGCAGAACTCTCGTGCACATATATATCCAGAAAATCACGTACTGAACAGCCTTCGGGCGTGACAGTTATACGCTTCATTTCGTTCACAAGGCCAGACGGTGTCATGTCGACATCCTGATTGTATTGACCTCTCGGCCCATGTTTGTGTGGTTTTGCCAGCTGTCTTATCGCGGTATCATGCATTATAATCCCGAGTTCTTCTTTTATTGGGCGCTCGCGATGTTTTTATTCCTATTTTTTTTTTGTCTTTGTGAAGCGCATTATATTTGGCAAAACGATTTTTGTAACCGGGGATTCCCTTGACCATTTATATACAAATGCAATGCGTAATTTAATATAAAAATATGCCCAACTTATTTTGTGGATTTTGCTAGGCAACACACATTCGTCTCCCTCTTTATAGTTGGGACCTTGCGGATTTCCGATATTTTTTATAAAGGGGCTGCCACGCCGCCCATCCATGCATAGATTTAGAGCATGGTTCTCCACCGGCATACTCTGCGCCATCGGCATTTCCATTTACTCCTTTCACATCGTTATCTCCGAATGGGACAGCTCGCCCCATTTGTCCAAATCGGCACCTTTGCACGCCTACACCAACGTCATCTGGGCCTTCGCCGCACTCTGCACGGTCATTACAGCCATCACCTACATCTCCGCACGCTTCGTGCAGCAACTTGAACACGACCAGTGCTTTGGAGACAAATCACTCGCCTACCAATTCTGGCTCGCCATCTTATTCGCACGGGCATGCCACGTCTGGACAGAAGCCATCTCCCACCAAACCATTGTCACCGCCTGCAAACGCCCACTCACCATCTGGGCCTCCGACAACATCAACTGGACCTGCGTCGACTCGTGCGACGGAGTCATCATAGAACAAACACACCACTTGCCGTTCTTTACGGGCGACTCGCTCTTCAAAAACGCATCCAGCGGCTGCGCGCCCTGGTTTGAAGAAAACACAGAAGCCTTGCGATGGACCATGGCCTGGGAATGCGCCATATTCGCAGGCTTCATGGTACATCTCATACTCATACTCGCCACACGCACACAATCCTACCTCAACGTCATCGACGTCTGCGCCGGATTGGGAACGTCGTGCATCGCCTTTGTGCCCCAAACGTACTACAGCACGTACAACGTCGTAGGCATCGTTCGATTCGCCGGGCTACTGCACACCATCATCCCGTTGGAAGCACGCGCACGCACCGACAAAATGTCCGCCGTCCTCATGCTACTCAAGCTACTATTCATCACATTCACCGGTGCCGCCATACTTTTCGTGGCCGAAAAACCGTGCCGCGCTCTCTACGACACGTGCGACGACGGCTTCCGCCGTTTTGGCGACACGCTGTACTTTATGTTTGTCACACTGTCCACGGTCGGGTACGGCGACATGTCGCCCAAAACCGAAATGGGCAAAGTCTCCGTCGTATTTATCATACTGGCGTCCATTTCCTACTTGCCGCACATCATTTCCGACGCCATTGAACGGTGCAAGGTGAACCGCATACACCATAGATTAGACGCGATGCACGAAGACATACGCCAAGTAGGCTTCTTTATGCACGCAGGCACCCTCAAGAAAACAGTCGAAATGACACCACTCATAGAAGATAGAAATTAAACCATAGAATTATTTACGTATATGTGTATTACGACGCTTCAAGTACCACCCCCCAGGCATCCCATTGTACACGTGCGAATAGCAGAGTTCGTACTTGACGTCGAACAGAGGGTCTATTGCGACCCAGCGCTTGTAATTCGCGTTCCAGATGCGCATTTTCTCGCGACGAATGATTTGCTCCATGTGGTGTCTGGCGTCGCGTTTAAATAGTTTACTTTTTTATGAGTATAAAAGTGGCCGCGCGTGCGGTACGATGCCGAAAGCACCTAAAAAAGATTACGCCTACCGTTCGACCTGGAAGCATACATTTTCACGGGCTCGTAACCTCGCACAGCGTGGCGGCCTCACCAAAAAAGAGATGATGAAAAAACACGGGCGCTTCCCGCGCAAAAAGGAATGGTGGGGTGTCGACGGGAGCTATGCAGCCTGGAAGACAAAATGGGTCGCCGCCAATCCACCTCCAAAAAAAACAGTATAAATAACTCGGCAACGTGTACAAATGTTTCGACTATTTTCCGTTGCATTACTCGGTCTCGCCACGGCATCCGATTGCAATAATTTTCCGCCGGGATGTCCGATATGCGACCCGGCTATCGACGTACAAGAAGGCATATACGTGAAGTGTTCAGGCGTGCCAGGAGCAAACAGCCGGCGCATTCATAAGGACGCGTTTTATCAGCTCTCTGAAAATTACGAGCAATATTACGCCGCTTTGCGCGAAACAGATAATATACCCTGTCTAACTCTGGACGGCAAACTTGCCACCATCGATGGTTCAGGCTACTGTCAAAACAACACAGCCAATGACGCCATACACGTTGGCAATCGCACTGGCATGATACTGAACAACTTTAGTGGTTACGAGAGTGACACGTTTCCGTTTGTGGCTCTGAATAAAGTCTGGGGAGACGGTGGCGCGAAAGAATACAACCACGGTGTCAGCAATCGAAATTGCTACATTTCGGGTGGGCCAGAATCTGTCCGCTACACGCTCAACGGCGAAACCGTCACGACGAATAAAAAAGTCCTGGTCACGGAAGCACACGGAAATCTATATACTGGAGACGTGCCGGGTATCGTCAAACAAGCCAAACCTGACGCCAATGGTTGTCACCAATTTACAGAAGACATTGATAAAAAAGAACGCGTTGGAGGCGTCGTAGCCACGCGTCAACAATACGGCCCAGGCGTATACAACGTACTATCCTATGTGCCCCGTACTGAGGATGAAGAATCGGACGGCAGGGGGTATGTGTTTGCCATATGGACATACCACTACGAAGAAGTATATGTCGGAAGCAAAACACAACAGAAACATCACGGAGGGCCACCGAAACAATACAGGGATCAGGAGACCGCGCCATGTTACAACATGGGTGACCCGCCATATCCCGATGATACGTGCGCCGTCGCCGTCACCAGTGGCGCACCAAATTGTGTCGATAAAACATCATGCAAAAAATGTAGCGAAAACAACGATTGTACCTACTGGGACACCCTTTCCGGCATCAACCACGAAATTGATTTTGAATTCCCGTGCAATAGTCCCCAATACGATTGGAAAGATAACATGACGTGGAATTGTATGAACGTAAACACATGGGTGAACGACATCGGAAATTACGACGAAGATACAGGTGCGTACTACACCCAAGTATCTGTGACACGGCCGGAATCATTCATCTCTAGTGAACCGGAATCCGCCAGCGTCAAAGATTACCATTGGTACACCATCCATTGGCATGTGGACAATGACAATCCGGAAAACAATTCTGTCGCGTTTTACGTGGACGACCCGTTTGACCCAACTGGAAAGGCCAGTGTCGATGGTAACCCACTGCCACAGCACCCAACCCATGACCCCATTCATAAAACGTTTAAATTCGTCCCGACGCGCTTCGGCAGATTAAATATCGGTCCATGGATGGGTTGGTGGGGGTCTGGGATGGGCCGCGGTGGTTCTGCGAATTTTGATACTGCAAAGGTCCGAACTGCCTTTGTCAGTATTACGGTGGAAGACCAGACCGCTGGATTCGATTTTCCACAAACGTACGACCAAAAAGACAAAGTATGCGACTTTAAAGAGATGCCCGCAAGTGCTTTTCACAGGGACCCACCAGTGACACCGGGACCAGCACCCGGACCAGCACCCGGACCAGCACCCGGACCAGCACCAGGACCAGCACCAGGACCAGCACCGGGACCCACGCCAGGACCAGCACCAGGACCAGCACCGGGACCCACACCGGGACCTGCACCCGGACCAGCACCGGGACCCACACCGGGACCTGCACCCGCACCAGC
>Ga0255771_1002461_pt1 | contig 18515 bp, 15 predicted proteins | sample 011ome_19_FD_179969 | JGI IMG/M metagenome (GOLD analysis project Ga0255771, IMG submission 179969) | Coastal salt marsh microbial communities from the Groves Creek Marsh, Skidaway Island, Georgia - 011510BT metaG (version 2) | ecosystem: Environmental > Aquatic > Marine > Intertidal zone > Salt...
CGCATGATTGATCTTTTCGCCCGTTGCAAGACGCTCAGTGGCTTGACTCACCGCCCTCTCGGACTTAGTGAGCGCGCCAATCGCGCGCAGAGACGCTTCAGCTAGGTTTCCTAATGAAATCATAGGCAAATCGCCGTCATTTCATCAGATAAAAGCAATAATCGTGCCTATAAACTCGTTTTATATGTACAACAACCTTAAATACGATGCTTTATCGGGTGCAATGGGCCTGCCCTCGGTTCGCTCATGGTCGCGGCGGGCAATTCTTTGCCGTTTTGGAACCGCCTCGGCTATTCCTAGAGAGGTTATCCACCTTTCACCTTATTCAGGCAAGCACCATGACCAAAGTCGCAAGAACGGCTAAAACCGCACCTGTAACGGCAACAGCGAACCCCATACCCAACGACAAAGAGCCGTTGGGTGCGCACATTGCGGACGGCGACCAGAGCAGGCCCAGGATAACCGCAATCAGCGCGTACAAAAGACTGGTAAAGCTGAAGGCGATAGCTGGACCCAATGCTTCGGCTTTTTCTAATTGGGGTAAACCTGCCACTACGCCAAGAGCAAAACCCAAGCAGCCGATTGTCATCAATTTGCCCGCCCAGCCTGTTTGATAGTTATCGCCAAGGACACGGCCCACCACAAAAACCAGAATCGCAATACCCCCCAGCAGCAGCGCGACTTGAGGGTACCAATAAATCCCGATGTCCCCCTTGGTCACCGTGACCATTGCCCACACAATCACAGCCAAGATCACGGCAGAACCCAGCGCTTTCGCCGCCGGCGAAGACGCATCGGTAGCAAAAGTGAGTGAGTCCATATCGATAAGAAATAATCGGACAACACCCGCGTAGACCAGAGTCAAAATCGCTATGGCGATACCGGGTGCAATTTGCGCCGGGTTAGACTCGGCCGCGAGCATGCCAATGACACCGATTAAAAACCCGATCAAACCCAGCGGCAGTGACACTTCGTAAGTCAGGCGCAGCCCCTCCTGCCGGAGCCGCATAACGAGACTGAGCCCTGCAAGGCCGCCAAATACAAAGACCGCAGAAACAGTATCCACCAGTGGTCCAAAATCCATCCCTTACCTCCCTATCGGCTTACCTTTCTGGCCCGAAGCTGTACGCCAGCTCTGGGGTGACTTAAACCGGTATGTAGCGATCAGTAGCAGCGTCGTACTCCCAGCCAGACTTTCCCTCCTCCTCAGGCGGGTTAGTCGGCTTGGCCTGTGCTACGGCAATCTCATGGAACTGCGTCGCAAGTTCTGAGGAGCGGTCAGATAAAAAGGCCTCTACCATGCCTTTCATCTCCTGTAGGGCGTTGATCAAGGCCGCAGCCTGAATCGTTGCGTGGTCGCTACCGGGGACAATCTCCAAGCGCTGATCCCCCACGTTGAGCCACAGCACCACCTCTTCCTGCAGCAGTTGCTCGAGGCTGGGCGGCGCGCCATCTTCGCCGGCAACGGCCTGGTTGGTCACTGCCCAATTCAGGCTGGGCCCGGGGTCCACAACCGCCATCCCTTGCTCGTAACGCGCTCGCGCATCTACCAAAGACTGCTCAAGACTTTTCATCGTTAGCTCGTGGAATGCTGCAAAAATGCCATTCCCCTGAGATTCTGAACCTCCCGCACCGTCAGACATCGCCAACCTCTCCCTTCAGTGACTCATTTCAATTGAGCAAAAAAATGCTTCGCCCATTATGCAGCGTAGTCCGAGCTTAACCCGCATGGGCCAGAAAATCGCGTAAAAATTGGCGCATCATGTGTCGTTGGGTTAACTGCTGATCGTTGGTGAGTTCCTGCGATGAGCAACCTGCGTGCATGGGCTGCGGCAGGGGCACCGGCCCCCTAAAACGCTCATCAGTGCGCCGACAACGTGGCGCAATAACCATGGGATGATAAACACTGACCTATTACTTGCGGCGGTGGGTCTACACCCTTATCCCGAATAAAGGATCAAATCTGCTCACCAGATTCAGGTTCAAGGGCTTACACTGAAGTTTGTTACCTAAAGGTATTTCTCTAAACGTTCCAAGAATCTAAGCAACAGTGAAGCGCATGCATAATCTATTAATTTCTCGTTGGTACGGGGCTTTGTTTGCCCTGACAGGAGCCAGCCTGCTGGCAGCGGCACTCTTCTACCAATATGCGCTTGGCGAGGAACCCTGCCAGGTATGCATTCATGCCCGACTCTGGGTGTCGGCATGGGCGATTACCGGACTCATTATTTTTTTTACGCCGCAAACATTCGCGATGCGCTCGGCCGGGCATATCGCAATGTTCATCGCAGGCGCCGGCCTTGCCGAACGCGCGCTTTACCTTTATCGACTTGAGAATGGCATTGGCGATGGTAGCTGTGAGTTCCAACTGGGCATGCCCGATTGGTTTGCCGTTGATCGATGGCTGCCCTGGCTGTTTGAGGTCCGCAACTTATGCAGTTACACACCCGAGATTGCCCTGGGCATCAGTATGGCTGAGGCATTATTGGGCATCGCTACCGCGCTCACATTCCTTACCACAGCGGTTTGGGTGGTCGAGTGCAGCGCATGGTTGCGCCAAGATGCGCGAACACTGTAGCCACTCGTTGCAGCGGCACTTTCACCTCTGGGATTACGACCCAAAGTGGCGCCACTGGGTATTTAAGCGTCGACTCCTTGCACTGGTGCAAGCATGGCGACGTCCGCAGCGGTGCACCTACGATGCACCCAAAATCAGCACTCAATGAGACTGACCGGCACCTCGAGTACATTGATCGCCAACCCACCGCGAGCGGTCTCCTTGTATTTATCCTGCATGTCGCGCCCGGTATCGCGCATGGTTTTGATTACCTGATCCAGAGAAACGAAATGCTCGCCGCTACCCCGTAGCGCCATTCTTGCCGCACTAATCGCCTTAACCGCGCCCATGGCATTGCGTTCGATACAGGGCACCTGAACCAAACCCCCAATGGGGTCACAGGTCAATCCGAGATTGTGTTCCATCGCGATTTCGGCCGCATTCTCGACCTGAGCCGGGGTGCCTCCCAATGCATCAGCCAGCGCACCTGCCGCCATCGAGCAGGCTGCGCCCACTTCACCCTGACAACCCACTTCTGCACCCGAAATCGATGCATTAATTTTGTACAGGATTCCAATCGCGCCGGCAGTGAGTAAAAATCGACAGACATCGTCATCACTGGCGCCCTGACAGTGATTCAGGTAGTACTTTAAAACCGCGGGAATAATGCCCGCTGCACCGTTGGTGGGGGCCGTAACGATGCGGCCACCCATCGCGTTCTCCTCGTTGACCGCAAGCGCGTACAGACTGACCCAATCCATGGTGTTGAGGGAGGCATCACCGAGCGAATCACCCTGGCTCTTCAGCTGCCGGTATAGATGTGCCGCTCGCCGCTTGACCTTCAATCCGCCGGGCATCACGCCCTCGGAACGACAACCCCTGCTGATACAGTCCGCCATCACTTGCCACAAGCCCAGCAATTGATCGCGAATCTCTTCCTCAGAACGCCAGGCTTTCTCGTTGGCAAGCATCAGCGCACTGATCGAAAGGCCGTGCTCGCGGCATTGCGCCAACAAACCCTCGGCGGTAGAAAAAGGATATCGAACCGGCGTTGGATCATCGACGATCACATCACCGTCCGTAGCAGACTCGTCGACAACAAAACCGCCTCCCACCGAATAATACACTCGACTGGCCAGCGTCTCGCCGCTCTCGCCATACGCGGTAAAACGCATGCCATTAGCATGGAAGGGTAAGGTCTCGGTGCGATGCATCACCAGATCGTCGCGGTAACTGAACACAATTGGATGTGTGCCCAGCAAGGTGATACCGCCACCCTCTCGCACGGCCTCAACCCGCTCTTCGATGCGCTCTACATCGACGGCGTCGGGTGTTTCACCCTCTAGACCCAGAATAATGGCCTTGGGGGAGCCATGACCCGCACCGGTAGCACCGAGAGATCCATAGAGCTGCGCGGTTACGCGGCAGCACACCGTGAGAACACCCTCTGTCTGCAAGGCCACCGCAAACTGTCTGGCCGCATGCATCGGGCCCACAGTGTGGGAACTCGATGGGCCAATACCCACCTTAAATAAATCGAATACGCTAATGGACATGCTCTGCGCCGCGCGATGTGGAATACGGCGCTGAGTCTAACGCCTTGGATAGGGTCCCGATAGCAATCGAAATGCGCCTTTTGTGGCTATTTTCAAAAACCAGGGCTATGGCTATTTTTTGTGGCTATTTCCAATAACTAGGGCTATTTGCTTCATGAACGCTCTGGCCTATCATGATCGGCCCGTCAGTTGACTACTGGCCCCCGCAACACGAAACGCGCGCTGACCCTTGGAATGTAATATGACGACCCCTACCAAAATTCTGCTCGATGAATCGGAAATGCCCACCCGGTGGTACAACATTGTTGCTGACCTTCCAGCGCCGCCGCCTCCTCCGCTACACCCGGGTACGCACCAACCAGCGACCGGTGAAGATTTCGCGGCGCTATTCCCAAAAGCGCTGATCGAACAGGAAATGACCGCCGAGCGGTACATCGACATACCTGGCGAGGTGCTCGATGTCTATCGACTGTGGCGACCTAGTCCGCTGTTTCGCGCACATCGCTTAGAGAAATTACTCGATACGCCCGCGAAGATTTACTACAAATATGAGGGAGTGAGCCCGGCTGGCTCCCACAAGCCCAACACAGCCGTCCCCCAAGTCTGGTACAACGCGCAGGAAGGTATTCGCAAACTCACAACCGAAACCGGTGCCGGTCAATGGGGCAGCTCGCTGGCTTTTGCTTGCGCGCAATTCGGTTTGGAATGTGAAATCTGGCAAGTCGCCGCCTCCTATCGCGCAAAACCTTACCGACGCACGATGATGGAAGTGTGGGGCGGCAAGGTGCATCCAAGCCCCTCAGAGGTGACGGAATACGGCCGACAGTTGCTGGCACAGGATCCCGATCATCCTGGTTCGCTGGGTATTGCGATCTCTGAGGCGGTCGGTGAAGCGGTGGAAGACCCTACCGTACGCTATGCGCTGGGCAGCGTGCTAAACCATGTATTGCTGCACCAGACCATCATCGGCGAAGAAGCGCTCCTGCAATTGGCTAAAGTCGGCGAGACGCCGGATGTTCTGGTTGGGTGCACGGGTGGCGGTTCGAACTTTGGTGGATTGGCCTTCCCATTTTTGCGCGAGAAAATGGCGGGAAAAATGAACCCCGTCATTCGTTGTGTGGAACCCGCTGCGTGCCCAACTCTGACCAAAGGCCAATACCGCTACGACTTCGGTGACACCGCGGGGCTGACCCCCTTGATGAAGATGCACACCCTGGGTGCTTCCTTCATCCCAGAACCCATCCATGCCGGTGGACTCCGGTACCACGGCATGGCGCCGTTGGTCTCACATATCTACGAACTCGGACTTGTAGAAGCCATCTCGATTCCTCAAACCGAGTGCTTCGACAGCGCCCTGAAATTCGCCAAGGCCGAGGGCATCGTGCCAGCACCCGAACCCACGCATGCACTCGCGGCTGCGATCCGCGAGGCGGTGGCTTGCAAGGAATCCGGTGAGGAGAAAATAATCCTGACCGCGCTTTGCGGGCACGGGCATCTGGATCTTGCGGCCTACGAGAAGTACCTCGCGGGTGAGATGGTCGACCTCGACCTGTCGGATGAGATTATCGCCGAAGCCATGCAACACGTGCCCCAAATAGACGCCTAACAAGAGCCCCTTTAAATCATCTGTCCCTCCATTGGATATCGATATGTATATTTTATTTTCCCGTAATGCCCTTGCCGCCACAATTGCACTCATCGCCACCAGTCTGACCGGTCTAGCCGTTGCACAGAACAATGCGCCATCAAGCACCGCAAAGCTGATGGAAGAAATCGTCGTCAGCGCGCGCGGTATCGAAGAAGGGCTTCAAGAAGCCCCTATCGCGGTCTCTGCCTTTACGGGCGAAACGCTCGATTACCGTGGCGTTGACAGCCTGAGCCAAATTGAGCGTTTCGTACCCAGCCTTACCCTGCAAAACAACCCAAGCTTTGGTGGCGCCTCCAACTCAGCCGCAATCTACCTGCGCGGCGTAGGCCAAAAGGAGTTCTTGCCCACTACTGAACCCGGGGTAGGACTGTACGTTGACGGCGTGTACGTCGCGCGGTCGGTTGGCGCCATTCTGGACATCATCGACATTGATCGACTCGAGGTGCTGCGCGGCCCCCAAGGCACCCTGTTTGGTCGCAACACCATCGGTGGCGCCATTTCCATTGCCACACGCAAGCCTCAACCGGGCGGCGAATTTGAAGGCAATCTGGCCGCGGCGGCAGGTACCGACAGCCTCATTCACCTTCGCGGCACCGTACACGTGCCCGTGAGCGAGAGTGTTGCGTTGCGCGCAAGCTTGGCGTCGATGACGCAGGATGGCTATGTCGATCGAGCGGATGGCATCGATTTGGGCAATGACGACACATTTACCGGGAGGGTATCGGTAGCATTTGAACCCAGTGACGACTTCTCTGCTTTGATTACCGCAGACATGACGCGAGATCGCGAGAACGGCCCCGCCATGCAGCTGATAGGAATCGATTTTACCGACCTCAGCCAGCTGCAGGGTGTTGTACTGGCACCGCCGCCGCCCATGGCATTTATCCATAACGTGACAGCCGCGGCCATGGGCCCGGGCCAGCCCTGTGCCGCGACGGATCCCGCTGGTAATGGCGTCACCTACAACCCCGCGTCGCCCAACTGTTATGACAGTCGTTACATCGGGGCGGATGGCACCAATGAAGGCTCGGCGCCCGCGTATTCCGAGACTGATGTGTTCGGTTTGTCCGCCACGCTGGATTTCAATCTGTCTGACAGCCTGGCACTGAAATCGATCACGGCTTATCGCGAGCTCGAATCAGATTTTGCGCGAGATGGCGACCATTCTCCCCATCGTATTGCCCAATTTGCCGATACGCTCGACCAAGAACAGTTCACTCAGGAGCTGCAGCTGATCGGCACCCATGAGCGGCTCGATTGGATCCTGGGGCTCTATTACTTTTCTGAGGACGGGGACAACGTCAATACCCTCGACTTTACCGTTTCAAACTTCCGCTCGGGCGGTGCTTTCGACAACACCTCCTGGGCCGCGTTTGCGCAAGCCACCTTTGATATGACAGACCGGTTGCACCTGACGCTTGGCGGTCGGTACACCGACGAGGACAAAGCGTTCACTCCCGACCAAATCATCTATAACAATTACTTTGCTGGCATCAGCAATGTGGTACCTCCCGGCAATCCGCTGGCGGCGCTCGACGCGCCGTTCCTGCAGGCCGGGTCACGCATCTTGCCCCTGCTGGAAAAAGAGATATCGATTTCGGAATTCACCCCCATGGCGAACCTGTCTTTCGATTTAAGTGACAGCATCATGCTCTATGCCACCTATTCCGAGGGCTTTAAATCAGGCGGCTTTACGCAACGCGTATTTCCACCCATCGTGCCACCGTTTACCGCCCCCCCGGGTACGCCAGATATCGATTTGATACCAACCTACGAGCCCGAGTTTGTTGAGGTGCTTGAAGCTGGTTTCAAAATGAACTTGCTCGACGGCCGCCTCAAGTTAAACGGCGCCTTCTTCCAGACTGACTACGAAGAACTGCAGGTCCAGGTATTTAACAGCGTCGCGCCGGTAACCCAGAATATCGGGGAAGCCAGCATCGAAGGTTTCGAGGTGGAATTGTTTGCTTCGCCAGCTGAGGGGTGGTTCGTTGAGGGCAGTCTGTCACTGTTGAATGCGGAGTACGACAGCATCGACACCGCCAATACCTTGATTCTGCAGAGCAACGAGTTTGAGCGTGTGCCCGAAACCACCGCCAGTCTCGGCTTGTCCAAAGAGTTTTCGCTCGGCGACACGGGCACCCTTTTGTTGCGCGGCGACTGGAGCTATCGCTCTGAAACCTTCAACGACGCTTACAATACGCCGTTACTCGAGACAGATTCCTACAGCCTAATCGACGCCAGCGCACGATGGACCAATGTTGATGGCGACTGGACGGTCATATTATCGGGAACTAACCTCTCCGACGAGGAATACCTCGAAACCGGCGTCTATGGCACCGCCTTCCAATCGCTCGAGGGCGTCTACAACCGCGGCCGCCAGTGGCGACTCGAGGTTCGCAAATCTTTTTAAGTTAGCGCGCCCGCCTGCGCGGTATGCGCAGGCGGGCTCATCGTTTTCAGGAGGCTCCGCATGGCCAGAGTTGCCCTGCCCAAACCCGAGCATGTGACCGATCCAGCGGTGGCCGAGATTTTTGCCTGGGTCACTGAAATGGAAGGCAGCGTGCCAAACCATTTCTATGTCGAGTTGAACTTCCCCGAGTTTTTTACCGCCAAGCTGGGTGCCACTAAGGTGCTATGGCAAATGGGCGAGCTCAGCATGGAAGAAATCCAGCACGTGGGGATTTTGGTGTCACAAGCCAATGGTTGCCCGTATTGCACCGCGGCCTTCTGCACCATCCTTAACTATGGCCTGGGCACCGCCGAGGACTATGTTGGCTCGCTCCTGACATCTGGGCTGGACGCTGTGGAGGGCGATCGGCTGACGGCGGTGTTGAATTATGCGCTGCAGGTAAACGGTGATCCTGCGGCCGTGAGTGACGACCAGGTACAGGCGTTGCGAGATCAGGGCCTCACAGACAAAGGGATCGTACAGTTAACTCACGTAGTCAGCGATTTCTCCTCTTACAACACGCTGAACCTCGCGCTCGATACCGACTATGACTATCGTGACTTCTGGAGAGAGCTGGCGGGCTTTGGCACGGCCTAGCGCATCGGTCTTATCCAGATCTCGGGGCAATGAATTGGACCGCCTGCTACAGTAGTGAGCCGGACTGGAGAGAAATTCACCCAAACCATGCCGCAAACTGATCCTCTAAAACACGTCGATATGGTGATCGTTGGCGCAGGATTTGCCGGTCTCTACATGATTCATCGTGCCCGTCAGGCGGGTCTCAGCGTGCGGTGTTTCGAGATCGGCAGCGGCGTTGGCGGCACCTGGTATTGGAACCGCTATCCCGGGGCCCGTGTTGACATCGAGTGCGTGGAATACTCCTACTCTTTCTCAAAAGAACTCGAACAGGAATGGGACTGGACCGAGCGCTACGCCGGCCAGGCAGAGATCGAACGCTACGCCAACCATGTTGCCGATCGCTTCGATCTGCGACGAGACATTGCGTTTAACACCCGCGTCGCTGAAACCCATTACGACGAGGCTACACAGCGGTGGGAAATCACAACCGATAACGATGAGAAGCTCTCAGCACGCTTTTGCATCATGGCCACGGGGCTCATCTCGGCGCCTATCGAGCCCCGCTTTAAGGGACTCGAGGAATTCCAAGGGGAGCAATATCTGACCAGTCGCTGGCCCGATACTGAGCCAGTGTTTGGAGGCAAGCGCGTTGCTGTGATTGGCACCGGATCCAGCGGGATTCAGGTGATCTCGGAAGTCGCAAAAACCGCGGGGGAATTATTCGTCCTGCAACGGACTCCCTCCTACCCGATCCCGCTGCGCAATCACCCGGTAGAGCCCGGGCATGCGGCCAAGATGAAAAGCCAATACGCGGAGCTACGCCAGCGCCAGTTCAACTCTTTTTCGGGTTTTACGTTGGTGCATTCCGAGCTGGCGCCACCACCATCGCAATCGGCCTTGGAAATTAGCGAAGAAGAGCGCCGGGCGGAATATGAGAACCGCTGGGCCTCGGGCGGCCTATCGCCCTACTACGCGTTTACCGACAGCCTGTTGAGCATGGAATCGAATCAGACGCTGGCAGATTTTGCGCGCGAAAAAATTCGCGAACGGGTGCAAGACCCAGACATCGCGGAGAAGCTGTGCCCGCAGTACCCTATTCTGACGCGCCGCTTATCTCCCGAGACGCATTATCTCGAAGTATTTAATCAACCTAATGCCGAGCTGGTTGATCTCAACGAGGAAGCGATCTCTCATTTCACCCCACGGGGCATTGTTGTGGGCGATCGAGAAATCGAAATCGATGCCGTGATCTTTGCGACCGGCTTTGATGTGATGACCGGGGCGATGGACCGCATTGATATCCGTGGCAAAGGTAACGAAGCGCTTAAGGACCGATGGGCAAAAGAGCTCACCAGCCATCTCGGGATGATGACCCACGGCTTCCCCAATTTGTTTTGGATCAACGGGCCTCACAGTCCCTTCTACAACCCGATTCTGCTGGCAGAATTCCAGTGCGATTTCATCTGCGAGATCATTGCCGATCTCGAAGCATCAGCACACTCAGTTCTGGAAGCTGATGCGACAGCAGAAGCTGGTTATGTGGCGTTAACCAACCACATTGGCAACAGCACGCTATATCCGCAGTCGGACAATTACTACATGGGCGACAACATTCCGGGCAAGCCGCGCAGCACCCTGTTCTGGTTTGGCGGATTCCCTTTTTATCGCAAGCAATGTCGACTCGCGCGCGAGGATTGGACTGGCTTTGCGGTAGGATAGTGCGCTGCTCACACTGAACCGTATTTTGTCCGCGGCGTATTTGGCGGCGATAGCGAAAAATTAGGCAACCATCGACCGGTAACGGGACTCGAATGAACAGAGTAAAAGACAAAGTAATTATTGTGACTGGCGCCGCCTCCGGGCTGGGGTTGGCCGACGCGCGGATGCTGACAGCGCAAGGCGCTCAAGTCGTGATGACCGATATCGACGCCGAGGCTGGGCACGCGCACGCGAATGACATTGGCGCGACCTTTTTCGCGCAGGACGTCAGTGACGAGGCTAGCTGGACAGCACTCATGGGCGCAGTCGAAGATCAATATGGACGACTGGACGGCCTGGTTAATAACGCGGGGGTAGCGCCAATCGCCTCAATCGAAGATACAACGACCGAGATGTGGAGAAAGGTGATGGGTATCCACCTCGATGCCACCTTCTGGGGCTGTCAGAGCGCGATCAAACTCATGAAAAAATCGGGCGGCGGATCTATTGTCAATATGTCTTCGACTGCGGCGCTGATTGGCTTGGGTCCGTATCTTGCCTACTCAGCGGCCAAAGGTGGCATCCGCGCAATGACCAAGTCGATCGCCATTTACTGCCGCCAGGCGGGCTTGAGTATCCGCTGCAACTCGATCCACCCGGGCTCTATCAGTACGCCGATGGTACACACCGCACTCAAGACGCTGTTGAATACCGATCTCATGGCCGAAGAGGATCCGGAAGCCACTCGCAAGGCTCTAGGCATCGGCGAGCCCGATGATGTGGCGCACATGGTGGTTTATCTGATGTCCGATGAATCCAAGCACGTCACCGGCACCGAGATGGTGATCGACAACGGCGACACCGTTATCTGAATCAGCTGAGCTGAAGGGCGATTGGAGGCTATCGCAATGCACATCACTGGCATGGTGCACATCAACATTAACTGCAGCGACTACCAACGCTCAAAAGCGTTCTACGAAATGCTCGGTTTCGAGGTGTACTGGCCGGTACCTAAGACCAACACGGAGGACGTCGCCAACGCTGTCGGCATGCCCAAGTATCAAGTGGAGGGCGCGCTCATGGCGCTAAAAGGCGCCGCGCAACCGATGGTGATTGATCTACTCGAATGGAAGTCACCGCGCGACGACTCGCCTCCCTACCCCAATCTTTACCGGCCGGGACTAGCGCGGATCGCGCTGGCGAGTGCAAACATCGACGCCGATTTTGACTTTCTGGTGTCTCAGGGCGTCGAGGTGGTGTCCGACCCTGTCAACGTTCACACTTCCGAGACGAGCTACGCCCGATTTTTTTGCTTCAAAGATCCGGACGGCACTTTCTTAGAACTGGTACAAGTTATCACCGAGGCGTGAGGCCTGTCAGAGAACCGCTTTGACCCCGTCCACCGGTCGATAACCCAATTCAGTCACTGCGTGGCTTTCTACAGGGACGGCAGCATCACGCCACAATAAAAAAAGCGGCCTCTTGGCCGCTTTTTTTATTCAGGAAAACAACGTACTCAGTCGGACTTGGCAGCCTCCGCGGCCTTGGCCGCAAACTCCGCATAGGCCGCCGCTGTCCCTTTCGCCATCTTGTCGCCATCAAAAGGAATCGACATCTCGGGCGTGAACTCCAAAACAATGCGCTCGGGTGTGTCGAGAAAGGCCACAAACAAGTCGGGATCAAGCCCCATGGTGAAGTCCCCTCCGTTGTCCCCCGCTTTGGCCATGCCCTTGGCGAGCAGCTGGTACATCCACATTTTGATCTCGGGGTCATCGTGAATCACCGTATGGCCCTTGTAGGTCACGGTCTTACCGCCGCCCATGTGAGTGCCCTTACTCGACATCACCACTGAAGAACGACCATCTCTGGCGATCGCCTTGATACGCACGCGCTCGCGCGTCGCCGTCATCCAAATCTTGCCGTCCACCGGCACATAGGCGGTGGTAACCCCAAGCGGATGCCCCGCCTTGTTTGCCCAGCAAAAGGTGCACTCTCCGGCACAGTTCACGAGCTCCTGCTCCCGCTCCGGATCGAGGCGGTACTGTTTTACATCGTCGTAATTCGTGTTCTGTTGGGTCATGCTGGTTCCTTATTTTATTTTCCGCGGTTCACCATGTGCGGCGGAACGCGCCCCATGCACGATAATGGCATGAGCGAGAGTCATTCTGCCTGCAGAAAAAACTGCTTGCAAAATTTACACCCTCATGTAATTTTCGTATACAGACGCAATAACAATAAACTGCGCACATGGTTAGAGTACGTGGCAAATACGCTTCTCCCGTTCAAGTTGAGCGGCGCGAACGCATTCTGGATGAGACACTGGAGCTGTTGGGTTCGGTGGCACCCCAAGATATCAGCATGGATCAAATTGCTGAGGCGAGCGGCGTCAGCACAAAAACCCTGTACAACCTTTTTCAGAGCCGCAACGGATTGCTACTGGCAGCGGGTGCGCGAACCCGAGAGGGCAATGAATCCTACGGAGAGGTACTGAGCGCGAGAGCGGGCATCCCGCGCATCATTGCTTTGACTCAGCGTGCGATGGATACATTTGGCGAATCACCTGCCTTTATGGAATCGGCCGTCTCTCTGGTCTTGGGCATTACCGCGGAAGAGGAAGCGGAGTATCAGCGAGTGGGTCGCACCCAAGAGTGGTTCTATGAACAACTACTGGTTGCTAAATCCGAGGGAGACCTGTTACCCACCACAGATTGCCTTCAACTCTCGCAATTGATGGCTGCCAGTCAATGGGGCTGCACACTGCTGTGGCAGAAAAAACTGATTTCACTTGAAGAGCTAAGAGAGCAAACCCTGCTCAAGCACTGTCTTGATCTGATTCCCTATTGCACAGCAGCGCAAAAACGCTCGCTAGAGGAGCTTCAATACACAATCACGTGCGGCAAGGAGTCAGAAGTATCTGCAGTCGCCAACCAGACTAGGCTCGCGGCTGTGGGATGATGACAAACCTATCAGCCACAGGGAGAGAATCTAAGATCAAACAATAAGGTTTCATGGCAACATCAAAGAAGTTCATTGCAAAAAAGGGGTATTCACAATGATAAAGAAACACCACTCAGGTTTGGCCAGATCAACGCGAAGGATTGCCACTGTGGCGTGCTCTGCGGCGATAGCAGCCAGTTTCCAGAGCCTTCCCACCTTCGCCCAAAGTGGCGGCGCTCTCGAGGAAGTCATCGTAACGGCAACCCGTCGTGACGAGTCCCTTCAAGATGTTGCTGTCTCGGTTGCGGCCATCACCCGCGAGTTGGGTCAGGCGCAAGTACGCCGATTGGAGGATCTCCAAACCTTTAGCCCAAATACTTTTATCAGACGCTACCCAGGCGCGGGCAGCACCGCCTTCATTAACATTCGCGGCGTGGGAACCACTGACTACGACAAGAGCCTGGACCCACCCATTGGTGTAATTCTAGACGGCATGTTTTTGGGCACTGCCAGTGGTGTACTGATGCAGAATTTTGACATTCAACGCATCGAGATTCTGCGCGGGCCTCAGGGGACCTTGTTCGGCAAAAACACTACGGGAGGCCTGATCAACATCATCCGTGGTGATGTCACCATGGAATGGGGTGGCGACGTCAGCCTCACGGTTGACGAGTACGGGCGCGAGGACGTCAAAGCTGTCGTCAATGTGCCGCTCATCGACGACAAGCTCGGCATTAAGCTCTTTGGCGCGCAAATCAAGAACGATGGGTGGGTCTATAACAGAACTCTCGAGAGAGACGTTGGTGAAGACGACATCTTGAATTACGGCTTTGCCATGAAATGGAAACCCACTGAAGACTTCGACATAAAGTGGCACTACGAAAAAATGAAGGACAAGAGTGACCAGGGTGCGTACGTGAACACCAACGACGCGACCGACCTCACCTGCCTCGTCTATAGACAGTGTTACAGCAACACCGCAGATGATGAGACCCATAACTCATCAGACGGCACGAACTTCAGCAACAACGACTACGACACCAACATTATCACTGCCAATTGGCAAGTCACCGATGGCTTGTTAATGACATACATTGGTGGCTTCCGCGAGCAGGACGAGCAAAATATGCAGGACTTTGACGGCTCACCTGCGCCAATGCTCCGAATGAACTTTTATAACGACTGGGAGCAAACCTCTCACGAATTGAGAATAATGAGCACGACTGACAGCCCCTTCCAATTCCAGGCTGGCATTTATTCTTTTGACGTGGACTACGTGCAGCGTTGGGACGTTTTCGATCTGCACGCCACACTCGGCTTGATTGGTGCTCTGGGCCCGGGTGTTACGCTTCCTTTCACTACTTCCAGTAGCAATGGACAGGAGCAGGAAACTTCATCCATCGCAGGCTTTATCTCAATGGATTACGCATTTAATGATGCCTGGACATTGACGGTAGGGGGCCGGTATACCCGAGAAGAGAAAGACTTTGTTGGTGGCAATGGCGGCGTCTTCTACGATCCCTCCAAAGGCGATCCCATCCCCCCCCTGCTTGATCCAAAAGCCTACAGTGATGAGTGGTCAGAGTTCACTCCGAGCGCCTCACTTCGCTGGCAGATCAACGATAACATGATGGCATGGGCGTCTTATGCAGAAGGCTTCAAGAGCGGTGGCTTCTTCGGACGTCAGGCGAACTTCGATTGCTGCGATCCAACGTTTGAGCCAGAGTTTGTAAAGAACTACGAGTTGGGGCTGAAGACGTCTTTGCTGGACGGCAGGCTGACATTCAACCCGACCGTTTTCTTCAGTGACTACGAAGACAAGCAGGAGTCGATTTTGATTCCAATCAATCTGTCAAATGTGGCGACCGTTGTCCGAAACGCTTCCACCCAAGAAATCTTTGGAGTGGAACTCGAGATGAGCTTCCAGATCACTGAAAACTGGTTCCTCCGCGCCAACTACGGTTATATCGATGCTGAATACGACGAGTACCTGGCCGATATCACTGGAGATCAAATCGTCACAGACAACTCTGATCTTATTCCCCGGAACGTACCCGAAAACACTTTCGGAGTCAGTACCACCTACACGGCTAGTGTCGGTCCAGGCACACTGCAAAGCTCACTCTCATTCCGCTACCGTGATGAGGTAGAGCTTGAGCCCAGCAATGACCCGATTGGCCATATGGACAGCATCGAGTCACTGGACGGCCAGATCAGCTACCTGTGGAGCGACAACCGTTACCGTTTGACGGTCTACGGGAAGAATCTCACTGACGAGCAGGAGCTCGCTCAAGGAACGATTCACCCGCTGATAACCCGCGGCTGGTGGACGCCACCGCGCACCATCGGTGCTGAATTCGCTATTTCTTTCTGAGCGACTCAAAAAAGAATCAGGGGGCCTAGGCCCCTTTTTTTGTCTCAGTCTTACCCACTTCACCAGTTGCCTTGTGCTTCACCCCAGTGAATCTTCTTAGTCGTTAAGATCACCATTGACTGAGGAGGCCAAAACTGTGGCTCAGCTACTGCTAAGATCCGTAGTGGAAGCGCACGCAGTCGGAGCGTCATGCTATGAATAAAATTTCACGGCGAGATTTTATCAACGGCACCTCGGTAGGAGTCGGCGTGGCGGCGGCAATGCCGCTCTTTGGTGCCAAAACCCACACACCCGAGTATTACCCCCCCGCGCTAACGGGGCTGCGCGGTAGCCATCCCGGCGCCAATACTCACGCACATAACCTCGCTTGGCAGTCTTCCTTTGATCTGAGTTCAGTCCGAAGCACTAATGAAGCCTACGACCTCGTCATTGTCGGTGCAGGCCTCAGTGGCTTGGCCAGCGCTTACTTTTATAGGCAGCGCTTTGGACCAGAAAGTAAAATTCTGATTCTCGATAACCACGACGACTTTGGCGGCCATGCCAAGCGCAACGAGCACACCATAGACGGCCAGAGGCTCATTTCTTATGGCGGCTCACAAACGTTGGTGGAGCCGAGGTCAGCCAGCGTAGTCATGCAAACGTTATTCAGCGACGTGGGAATCGACCTAAAACGCTTTGATACCGCCTTTGATCAGGGCTTTTACAAGCGCCACGGGCTCGGCGCTACGACTTACTTTAATACGGGGCACTTCGGCCGCAACGCGCTCGTGCGGCATCCGTTTTGCAATTACTACAATTACCTCGAGGGTTTGCCTGGCGCTGCCGTATCCGATGAAGAAGCAGTGGCGCAAACACCGCTGAGTGATCGCGGTAAGCAGCAACTACTGAGCGTCCTCAAGGGGGGTTTGCATACGCTTAACCTCGAAGACAGGGCTCTCGAGCGCTACGTTGAAACCACCAATTACTTTGACTATCTTAAACAGACTTTAGGGGTAGATGACCCTCAGGTACTGCGGATGGCGCGCCACTCAGGCATCGACTGGTCCAGCGCGGGCGCCGAATTGCTAACCATCGCGGAAGCCAAGGAGTGTGGTGCGCTGGGCTTTGCGCCGGTGCCGGTTTACGACCTGGACAACCCTTATATACACCACTTCCCCGACGGCAACGCGGGCGTGGCGCGAGCCCTGGTGCGCCACCTGATCCCCAGTGTCGCACCCGGCAATAACGCCGAGGCTCTGGTTAATATGCGCTTCAGCTATCAGCAGCTAGACCAGCGGGCTCACAGTGCGCGTATCAGACTCAACAGTACGGTCGTTAACGTACAGCATCAGCAAGGTACCGACCATCGCGATAGCGTCGCCGTGAGCTATGTTCACAATGACACCCTACATGGCGTGTCCGCAAAACATGTGGTCATGGCCTGCTACAACATGATGATCCCCCACATTGTCTCGGATTTGCCCAAAGCTCAGGCTGATGCGCTCCGTGAACAAATGAAAAGCCCGCTGATTTACACCACCGTAGGCCTCCGGCACTGGCGGTCACTACAAGCACAGGGGCTAGGTCTTGCGATGTGCCCGGGCAACATGCATCAGACGGCGTTCATCGATTTCCCGGTGAGTCTTGGTGGCTATCAGTTCACTCAATCACCCGACGATCCCTGCGTGATTCAAATGATCAGTTGCCCGTACAGCGACGAGGTGGGCAAGCCGCGTGCCGAGCAATATCGGGAGGCGCGTTACCGGATGTTGGGCCGACAATTCTCCGACTACGAAACTGAAATCCGCGAGCACCTGAGCGGCATGCTTTCGTCAGACTACTTTGATTTTGATCGAGACGTTGCCAGTATCACGGTGAATCGTTGGGCGCACGGCTATACCGTCGCAGGACCAGGCAATTCGGTCGAGATTGGCAGAGCGCCCCATGGCCGCATCACCATTGCCAATTCTGACTCGGCACCCGCCGCCGATGCGATTGCAGCGATGGAAATGGGGCACCGAGCAGTGGGCGAGCTACCTGCGTAACAAAGGTACTCACCGCCCCTCGACACCCCCCCGCAATCTCTGACACCCGCTAGGACGGCGCTCAAACGCGGGGGAGCTCTCTACCCTACCGCAGCGGTAGCAGCAACTGTGGACATTCGCCGCGCCATACTTAGCAGTCCCATACCTTGCGTGCGTTATCGCATTAAGGATGGTCGTCGCGATTCGGCTGTTCCATGTTGGCAGCTGCCAAGACCAGTAGGCCGGCTAAAATCCCAAGGTTCTTCACAAAGTTCTGTGTCTCGCGCTCAGGATTAACGCCCTCGTAAACATTCCAGAAATCGTGCAGGTTCTCATTGATCACCAACACCATGACCGCGAACCCTAGGGCGCAGACCACCACCTGCTTATTCAGTATCAGGCAGAAGCCACCGATGATCTGAAGCACGCCTGCAGTTGCCAGTAAGATGGGCACCATGGCCATCTCGTGGGTTTCCATGAGTATGATGTGGCGCTCCCATGCTGCAAACTTGGCAATCCCGGGGAGTAAAAAGTAAAGTCCAAGAAGGATACGGCCCACCGCCATCAAAGCATTTTGCATCGGTAATAGCTCTTTTATCGTTATCTATAGACCGTTGTCAGTTGGTTCGCTCAACCCAAAAGCGCCGGGCCACTTGCTATACACAGCCCGGTAGCGCGGGCAAGGGAAAAAGCCATTTAACGCCCTTTCTTTCC
>Ga0255771_1002476_pt1 | contig 18447 bp, 18 predicted proteins | sample 011ome_19_FD_179969 | JGI IMG/M metagenome (GOLD analysis project Ga0255771, IMG submission 179969) | Coastal salt marsh microbial communities from the Groves Creek Marsh, Skidaway Island, Georgia - 011510BT metaG (version 2) | ecosystem: Environmental > Aquatic > Marine > Intertidal zone > Salt...
GTTTGGTTGCAATTACAAGAACATTAAAATCTTGATTGAATAACATCTTCCATAATGAAAATCCTGCAGTTAAGGTTGAGATACCAGTTTGACGTGATTTTAAGATAATGTTATATCTACTTTCGTGAAATTGTGTTAGAGTAGATTCTTGGAATGGAAATAAGTGAAAAGGTATCTTACCACGAACAGGGTGTTGTATCATACAATACTTCTTCATGAAGTATATCGGGTCCGATGCACACTTCTGATACTCTAACTTGATTATTTCTTTTAATGATTGTTTAGCCATTATTTACCACCTAATAAAACGAGTAATGCTCCTGCTCCAATATAAGTTCCAACTTTATACAAGAAAGTTTTTCTTCGTTGACCTTTGAGTTCTTTTTCCAATTGTAAAGATTTGGTAGCTTCTAAATTAAATTGCTCATCTTTTTTTAAAATGATACTTTCTAAGTTTAATACTTTAATATCTAATTTAGTAATTACAGAATCTTTTAAAACAATTTTTTTTTGTTCTAATAATAAAAGTTCCATGGTCTTTTTAAGCTCTTCCCTGGCACCATCACCACTAATTAAATCTTTAATTACCAGTTTTGCGATAGGTTGCTTCAAAGATACTATCGTATCGTTTTGTGAAAAACTCTTGAAGCTCACTAATAGTAAGCTTATCAACAGAATTAGTTTTTTCATCTGTATTTCTCCTTATTGAATAAATGTTATTTTGTACTCTATCTATATCACCATCAATCAATTCCAATTCTGAATGTAAAGATGAAATCATTGCATCCAATTCAGTATTCATGGTTTGTATAGAATCTATTTCTTTACCGATGTTCTCAATCTTTTGATTAAATCCCTCAATATCTGTCTTTAATCCTCTAACATTAAAAATTGTAAATGCTAGAAAAACCATACAGATGATGATTAACATGTTTGTGTACTTTGCTGTTCCCATTACTATAAATAATGTTCTAAATTGTTTTTTCGTAAAATTTCCAATACTTGAAGTCTTTTTTCTTTAACTTCTTCAAGTTCCTTTGTACCATAATCAATCAATTCTTGGATTTCAGCCTTGGCTTCTTCTACGGTTGTAGGTAATTCCCATTTTTCAGTTGAACCATCTTCGTTTACATACTCATAAAATGGTTTTACTTGTGAAAGTGATTGTTTATACTCCTCTATCTTAGCAGTACCAAAGATTAACATCTTAGTCCATACTTTATAGTTCTCATATTCTTTCCAAAATCCCTTAGTTCTGATTACATGTTCATTATCAACAGTACAATTCAGACAATATCCATTTTTTTCAATCAATTTTCTATCTTTAGATGATTTTTTGATTGTTTTACACTCTGGATTCTTACAATTGGATTTTTCTTGGATATATTCACGGATTTCTTGTAGTGCATCCGAGTTTTTACCTGTTTTTAGAATATATCCTTCTTTTTTCTCGTATCTGTGGTGTTCATCTTCCCAAACATCACCAACATTTCGTGTTTCCTCTGCTTTGGTGTACCCAATGGTGGTATTTTTATCATACTCACCAGTTTGCACCATCTCCATCAACTTTCTACGAGTTGGGTGCATGTATTTCTTTTTGAATTCTTTACTCATTGTTACATATTAGGTTATACCTTGATATATAAATATATAAAAATAAAGAAACCGAAAATTTAGAAGAATATTCCGAGTAATTGGTTTACGGAAGCAAATGCACCAGTCAATTTGAAAGTGTTTCCTTTATATTGGAAAACAATTCCCTCATTTGGTACAATTTTAGAAGGACCACCAATAGATTGTAATCGTTTTAACTCTAATTTTAATTTTTCAATCTTTTTAGGGTCACCTGATTTCTGAACATCTTTAATTGTTTGGTCAATTCTCTTTTTTATTGCTCGAACTGCTTCATCTGGGTTTACAGTTAGTACTGATGATGTAAATTCTAACACATCTGCACCAACACCTAAGAAAATATTCTCAAATTTCATCATATTGTTCTTAGCAATGTTCTTTTGGTCTTGTGAATCTATTTTCTTAGCCCAAGATAGAGTTTTTTCATCTGAAATATTCTTTTTATCGATTCTAAATCCTTTATCAAGGAATGCCCATCTCTTAACTAACCCCATTAGAGTTTTATTATCGAGTGTAGATGGTGAATTTTTACTAATCCATTGCATCCACCATGCTTGATGATACTCAGCAACCCCATCAGTATCCTTTAAACCGAATTCTTTTTGTAATTTTGAGATTTGAGATGTATATTTTCCTTTTTTAGAGGATAATTGTTGTGATTTTGGTAAAGAAATTACAGGAGGACCTTGAATTGTGTAATTATCTTGTACATCTTTGTTGATTTGTTTAATCATACCTGCCAGAATTCTTCCAGCATCAGCATTTTCACCAATTGCAACACCACTTTCATCATATTCCATCGTTCCATGGAATACTAATAGAGGTTGACCGTAAGGAATTACGTTAACTGATGTAGGGTAAATTACTTCAAGGTTCATAAAACATGCACCACCTTTGAAAATCTTTTCTCTTTGTTTTTCTGATAAAGATTTTATTGAATCAGACATATCCTTCATTGCAAAGTTATATGCTTTTTCTAATTCACCCCTACCTTTAAACTTATCAGCAACACCATTTATATCTAATGCGTTTTCACCACGATTTTTAAGATGTCCTTTGTTTCTCGCAGCAACTAATCTACCATTAACCCATGATACTGCTAATGCCTGACCATCTGTTTTTTCTCGTGTGAATTCTAAGTTTCCTTCCAATGCACGATTTACGATATCTTTAAGTTGTCCGAATGTTAAATTGATTTCAGTATCAAATGGGTGATTCATGTGTCCATATGCACCACCTTCGGTAATTAAAGATTCTTCTATGGTTGCAAGTTTGGTATAGTATTTTGGGTCCTCGAATAAGTGGTCTTTAGCAATATCGTATGCAACATTCACATCATCTGTATGTTCCATCTCTACTTTAACACCCTTCTTAGCTTCTTTCTTTATATCTTCGAAAGAAACTCCGTGTTTATCCGAAATATCTCGTAAACTCATTCCTTTTGCAAGTTGTTCATTGGTTTCTCCACTAAATTTTTGTGATTCTGCATCTCTTAATTGTGGTAAGAACTTAAATCGTGCTCGTTTTAAAACTCTTTTCTTTTTCCTAAGAACATTTCGATGAACTACTTTAGCTTGTTGAATAGTTAAGTCAGATTTTGATTTACCTGGAAACAATTCTTCCATAAATTCTTTGTAAACTTCTAAGTATGCTTTTTTGTAAGCAATCTTTTTAAGTTTATCAATATCTTTTCGTCTCATCATTGTTCTTTTTCTTCTTCTTGCAATTTGAGCTCGTTTACCAGCCATTGCAGCTTTTCTTCGAAGTAAATCTGCTGGTCTTAATTTACCTTTACTTCTTTCATCGATAGATTCATCAATACCCATTTTCTCTCTCCAAGAATCAAAGGCATCAAAATCGTATTCTTGTTTTTGTGAATCCCAACCACAAGAATGACATAAGTATTTTTCATCATCATCGGATTCTATCTCCCATGAATGATTACATTTTTCACATTTTACTGCAGTTCCAGCAAGTTCAACAATATAATGGTCAAATATGTTAGGTCCTTTTTGTCCATATCTGAAAGTTACTACCTTTTTACCATTGATAGTTGGCAACCCATGTTCATCTTTACCAATAGATTTAACAACAACTTTTTTGTTCTTAAATTTACCCATTAATAAAGTATCACCAATTTCTACTGGTAGTGTTATTGCTTCGTTTACCGAATTCTCGTATTCTGATTGTGATTTTAAGTCTCCTTTAGCATCATCACCTGATTGTTTTTTATCAGATTTCATATTTGGGTCAGATACTAATGAATACCCAACTAAAGATGCTTTACGAGTTGCATGTTTGTACCATTTAGTATATGCACCACTTGAGTAAATATCAATTTGGTTATTTGGAGTTTTTGCACCAAGTACACCTGCTGGAAAGTAAGTTACAGTTCCAGTTGGTCCGTTTGGATAAGTTGGATGTTCGTAATAATCTTCCAACTCTTTAGTAGTAATCATATTAACTACCTCGTATCCAATCTTAGCAGCTCTATTGATATTTACCTTAGAGAATACATCGTAATTTGGAAAGAAGTTATTAGGTCCATCATCTACATCATTACCAGCGTTTCCAACAACATTAGATGCTTCGTTAACCAACCATTCTTCAATTCGTTCTTTGGAAATAAAGATTCCTTCGTTTAATTTAGAAGTGATTAGGTTGAATATAGTTTTATTATATTTTGGATATGCTCTATCCGTAAAGAAGTTTTGTTTTTGCTCATCTGAACCTAATGACAATCCATTACGAACATCAGTACCACTTATTGGATTTGATTGAGAAGGAGCTGCGTAAACATATCCTCTATCTCTATATCCTTCGGTTGGTTCTCCTTTATATGGAGTAAAGTATTTACCACCTAAACGAGATTTATCCTTTTCACCAACTACGGTTATGAATGCAGTTGTACTTTCATCAAACTTTTTAAGAATTTCAGTAGGTTGGTATGGGTTTTTAACTTGATGTATCTTGGAACTTGGAATTCCAAACATCGTTGTCATTATCTGTACCTTTTCTTTGAAGTTAAACGGTGATTTGGATTTTTGAACTTTATTAGAGGTTCCTATAAATACATTATCCTTACCGAATTTCTTTACAAGATGTTGGTAAGTTGCATAGTGTCCTTTGTGGAAAGGTTGAAACCTCCCTACATAAACTACTACGGTCTTTTTAATAGGATTATCATCCTCGAGTAGAATTTGTTCTACGAGATATTTTGAAAGTTCACTCATATTGGTATATACCTTATCAGTATATAAATATAAATCCTAAAAAGTTTAGTGATTTTTGTAAATGAACGGGTCTCTTTTACGAAGTTCTTCTAATTTCTTTTTGTAAAGTTTTTCCTGTTTTCTCTTTTGAAAATAGTTTTTTATTGCCCTAATTGGATTCCACATAATTTATTATTTTTGTTAAAAATTTAACTTCTTTATTATACATATAATCTTCTTGATGTTTCATTAACAATATTCTATTGAAAACAAGAATCTCATAAATACTTTCATACCAAGAGTGTATTTCATCAATTGATAAGTTATTGATTCTATCAATTTCCTTATATATTTTTACAATACGGTCCTTTGGGTCCTCAATACTATCATAACTCTCATCTATAAAAGGATGAAATGTTTTAAAACCAAGTTCTTTTAAATACTTTAGTGCATTATGGTAATTTACCATAATGAATGGTTGTAATCCGATGATGGGTTTCCAAGTTTTTTCAGAAAAATAAACTCCAGCTTCGTCAAAGTTAGTTTCGGTTATCACATGTATATATGAGTCTAAATATGGTATTTTATGTTCACACCCAAATCCCATAGTAGAACTTACATTTTCAAAATCTATAAAAGATAACGGTTTATCATCTAATAGTTCTTGCATATTACGCATAGAGTGCTGAATATAATCTGAATTAACCCTTCCATTAAAAAATGGTAGTTGTGCAGTATCGTTTGTTTGTGCAAAATCATAAGATACCAAATTTTGGTCAATAAAGTCTTTACCCAGAAGTGATAATAATAAAATTCGGTGAACCCTCATTCTACGATTGAATATCATAAACTTATAAGGTCTTTTCCGAGTTAAATCAATATCATTTTCAGTTACAATAGAAGAATTAGTGCCATCTATATTGGATAACTTTTTATTTTTTTGAATATCTGCAGCTTCTTTTACTTTTTGACGGATTGACCATGTCCAGTATAACACCTTTATTTGATTGGATATATCAATATTATTTTCCATACAAAACTTTTCGTAATGTAGTTCTATATCTGCAGATGCTATAGTAAATATGAATTTATGTGATGGTATTTTATATTTTTTTAATGCCTCATGTATTAATTTGAACGTATCATCTTGAATTGTACCCTCGGATGGGAATGCCAGTGCAAAGTAAAAATTATTAGTTGGGTCTTGTAGTTCTTGTAGTGCTAATTTTGAAGAAAATTCTAAACAAAACACCTTATCATACGAATGTGGACTACCCATCACATGTGATATATTAGCATATGGCTCTACTGCATATAAAAAAATATCTTCAGTATTTTTATATTTTTTAAAATATTCATAGACCGTTATTTGAGTAAACAAACGAGTATCCATATTAAATGCACCATGCATATTTGGAATTTGAATATAGTTTTCAAAATAGTGTTCTACAATACTATTATCAATACACCCACCGTTATCAAAAATTATTTCAGTTCGTTCATGATTTAAGCAATTAGGCATAGAATTACACCTAACTACCAAATCATTAACTAAATAAATATTTTTATGTAATTTATTTCTCATAATATAATTCTGGGTATTCTACAAGTATATGTATTCCACCTTTAGATAAAGCAGTCTGATAAGCCGGGACTATTTTTTCGATTTTATCTAATTTTTCAATAGTACAATTTGTAACTATATCTCTGAACGAATCCGTGTAATCTGCTTTATGTTGGTGACCTGGGTCCAATGGTTTATCTGAACCTTTACCAACTCGTACAATTACATTTGGTTTCCATTCCCCATCAGACATTGCTTCTAACTTATCCAAGTGATTTACCAATTGATTTACTGCAAGAATTAAGAAATCCCAACGAGGATAAAAAGTAACAACTTGATGTCCTGTCATTGCAAGTCCCATTGTCATTCCCATTTGAGTTTCTTCCATTACTGGAGTTTCAATCATTCGTTCTTTTGGCAATCCTTCAATGGTTTTTGACATTGGGTTTCCATAATAAACTATTTGTTGGCCAATGAAGATTGTCTTTTCATTTTCCATCGTAAGTTTCATTGCTTCGGTTAAAGCATCTAAGTAAGGTGTGTATTCTGGTTGTGCCATTATATTTTAAAATTATCGTTTTCTAATTTTTTTATTATTGAATCTGAAAGTAATTTTTGTGCATTTACACCAAAGTGTATATCGTTTTTATGTATTTCTTGTGATTTAAATTCAGAACGTAATGTTAAATTATTATCTTCATCATATAATAAAAAATCAAATGAATCATATGAAGTGTCTTTGAAATATATAGGAGCATGTCTATCTTTAAATTTTTCTTGATATAACGTATTATCATAGAAATCTTTACCCCATACTATTGTAACTACCTTTATACCATTTTTTTCAAATTCTGTACACATTCTATCTATAAAATGTAGTTGGGCAGTAATTTCGTAATCTTGAATATCAGTTACCCAATCCCAATATTTAATAGTATCAACTGTTGATTTTTTTTCAATAACCATTTCATTGTATTCATGAAATTTACTATATCGAGTTATTTCCCTATCCCAACCTGTTATCTGCCATACTATTAATTTAAAATCACTTATATCTACTTTTTTATATAAAATAGATTTCCAAACATTATCAATAAAAGAGTTTACATTACTACCCCCGTTGTGAGATAATACAAGTTCCCAGGTATCATAGTAGTCTGCTAATTTTCTAACATAACGATGTCTATCTTTATAAGCACGCATTGAAAGATTTACCTCACTATCTACAAAATTATGATATTCAGTTATAGGAAGATTTTCTAAATCGGAATAATAATATAACGACTCACCCCATGTAAATGAACACCCAATACCAAGAATACCTTTACTCATTATTTATGGTCTTGAGTTTGGGTCGAATTGGTCTTTGTTTGCTTTGTACCATTTAAGTGCATCTTCCAATCCAGTTCTTAAATCATATTTAGGTTTCCAACCAAGTTTCAATAATTTTTCGTTTGATAATAATCTTGTAGGAATCATCGGTGCTTTGTTGTTCACAAATTCTACTGGATTTTCGTTCCCCTCAATTTCTTTAATAAGGTCTAATACTTCCATTACAGTATGGCCACTTCCGTAACATACGTTGTAGATATCATAGGTATCAACTTTTTCAGCAACTGTGATAAATCCACTTACCATATCATCTACGTGAATTACATCACGAACCTCGGTACCATCTCCCCATACAGGTATTGGATTTAATCCATCTGCTACTTTTCTAATGTTTGCTGGTGTAACATGACATTTTTCAAAATCATATTTATCATTTGGTCCAAATGAATTGGAAGGTCTGATAATAACACATTGCATTGGGTCGTGAATCTGATTAGAGAAAAACTCACATAAAGTTTCTCCATATCTTTTCATCCAACCAACTGCTTTGTAAGCAGGATAGATGTTTGGAGTTTGTACATTCATATCTTCGGTACAATACTCATCACCCACATCTGGATAAGTTGTGTTAGAAGAAATAAACATAAACTTACGAACTTGGTTTCTCCAACTTTGTTCCATAAGGTTAGTATTCATTTCTACGTTTGGTGTTACATGGAGGAGTGGATTTACTTTAGTGTCCAACGCGTTCGAAGTGTTTGCTGCTGCATGAAATACAACATCAACTCCTTCTGAAACTTTCTTACAGAACTCGGCTTCTCGTAAATCTCCATTCAGATGTTCAACATTTTCCCATCCTTCAAAATCTTCACGTAAACCTCTACTCCATGATGTAGTACGTAGATTCGTGTAACCATTTTCATATAACATTTTAACTAATCGTGAACCAATAAATCCACTTGCTCCTGTAACTAATACTTTATCTCTTTTTTTCATAATATGTGTATGTTTCTTTGATTCCTTCTTCAAATCCTAATTTTGGTAATAAACCATATTGTTCTTGTATCTTGGTAGACATTCTTCTTCTCATATCACCATTAGGTTTAGAAGTATCCCAATTTATTTTTATATCTTTACCACTAACCTTAGCAACAGTTTCAATCATTCTCTTAATTGAGATTTCTTCCCCACTTCCTAAGTTTGTTCTGATGTGTAATTCTTTCTCTAAACAATCTATACATCCATCTGCAACATCACCAGCGTAAATGAAATCACGAGTTGGAGTTCCATCTCCCCATGCTTCAATTTCATCAACTGCATCATAAACTTTCCTACAAGTTGCTCCAATTACAGTTGCACCATCTCCAAAGTTATCATATTCACCAAAGATATTAGCAGGTCTTACAATTGTCCACCTATTATATCCATGTTGTACTTTGTGAGCTTCTAAATACAATTCTGGTATTCTTTTCGACCAAGATGGAAACCAATCATTTGGTGATGGAAGTGTTTTCCATACTGTATCTTCTACAAATTCTTCTGCTGGTTCATAAACACCAACTGAACTTATGAAAACTAACCAACAATTATATTTGTGTGAGTTTTCAATTATATTTGTATTTACTTTTATTGATGGTTCAAGAAAATCTAATGGTTTTTCTTTTGCTCTGATTGGTGAACCTTTAATACCAAATGCATTTACCACACCATCAAAGACATATTCATCAAATATAGCTTCAACAGTTTCTACATCTCTTAAATCTAAATTCAAAAATTGAAATCTATCATTATCAGGTAATGCTTTTGAATATTTTATATCCACACCAACTACACCATAACCTTTTTCTAATAATTTATGAACTAAGTGAGTCCCAACAAGTCCACTACACCCCGTAACGAGTATCTTTTTTACTGACATTTATTATTTTATTTAAAATTTTACCAAATTCATCATCATCATAAATGTCATGAAGATGATTTCTATTATATATACATATATCTAAAACAGATTTATATATTTTATCACAATGTGCAATATCCCATGATGAAATTTCATCTATTACATTAAGTATTTTTGTAATTCTATCAATGCCATCTTCTATATCATCGTATGACTCATCCCATATTGAATCAAATGTTTTAAATCCAAGACTTTTTAACTTATTCAAATACTGAAATGTTCCTAATACAATAAATGGTTGCAATCCTTCAATCGGTTTTATTATTTTTTCAGAAAAAGTTGATATTTTTTCAAAAAAATAAGTTTCCGTGGTTATATTGAAATATGAATCCAAATAGTGATTAGATAATGTATCTCCACTAAAGAATCCAGATTTATTATAAACATTAAAAGTATCTAACTCAAGAGGAATTTTGATTTTAGTTTCAATATCCGTAGATTTAAATTCATCAGGAACACCAAGTGATGATGGGTTAGTTAAGTATGATAAATGAACTTTATCGTATAAATTATTTTTATGAATATGAGATAATAAAATATATCGATGTGGTCTTGATTGTCTATTTAATGATAAAAAATGCTTGTTCCGAATTACACCATTTAATACATCATCAACGACAGGTACCTCACTTACGTAATTTAAATCATTATTCCCAAGTTTATTAAAATTATCGGTTACAATATAATGTAAAGAATGGTATTTATTAAAATTATTTTTATATGTTGTTATATCATAATTACTATCAATTAAATGAACTTTATTTGATGATATACCAAGTGTATTTAATTTATGTTCAAGTTTATTAAAAAACATATCATCAAAAGTAGATGATTCTGCAACTGATGTTATTATTAGAGTAACATCACCCTCTCGTATCTTATCAATAAATTGAATGGGTAGCATATCAAAAATAGTAATACTATCATTAAAGATATGTTGCATATGATCCACCTCAATTAAGAAAAAATTAAAAGATTTTTTACTTATTTGATAATTTATGGTATGTGTAATATTAGTAGAATCTTGAATATATTTATTAAAAGGTCCTCTGTGAAACCTACATTTATTTGTAGAAATTTCATGACCATTCACTAAAAAATTATCAGAATATACAAAATTTAAAATACTACCCATTTTCCAGTGCCATAATGTGGGTACTTTGATTCATACTTATAATATATTACATCTTCTGGTATTTCTCTCTGAATACCATTCCATGTATCCAATGTAGGTGTATTTGTACTTACACCATTATCTTCAACTACAAAATACAAAGGTAAGTCATAGTTTCTTGCATATTTGTGAACTTCATAAAAGATTCCACTTTCAAATGCCATATCTCCCAAGAATACCCAAACTTTTTGGTCATCTTTGTTTTCACTCATCTTAATTGATTTAGCAACTCCGAGCGCAATTGGTAAAGTACCAGTTACGATTGCTGATGAATAGAAATTAGTTTCTTTATCTACGATTGTAATAGATTTACCATCTAATATTTTTTGTTTTAGTATCGAAGGGTCAACTCCATGTAAAAGTGCATGATAGTGTGACCTCCACGTTGAAAATACGTAATCATTAATTGATATTTTTTTAAATATTTCAATTAGTTCATCTTCATTACCATTTGATAAGTGAATTGGACCGGATATTTCACCGTTTTCCCAATGTGATATAATATCATCTTCAAAATCAATTAAATCTTGTTTAGACCAATTACCCTCTAACCATCTATCTTCGTGGTAATTTAAATTTTTAATTTCCATCTCTATCTCTTTTTGATAAGATTGGTTGTTGAACTGGCCATTCAATTCCAAATCTTGAATCGTTAAATACTATTGTTTTTTGTTTTGTTTCATCGTTGTATTCTCCTTTGTATGCCATTTTATAGTGAAAGATGGAATCATCTTCCATTACAAAGTGTCCATTTGCGAACATTGGTGGAATTAAAACTTGTGTTTGTGTTTCAGGTGAAATAATAAAAGATTCCCACTTACCATAGGTAGTTGATTGTGGTCTTACATCTAATACTACCAAATAAATCTTACCATGTAAACATGAAACTAACTTCCATGTCTTTTCATCGTAATGTAATCCTCTTAGAACAGCGAACTTAGATTTTGAATACCTATCATGTTTAAATTCTAAACCTTCGTTACGTTCACTCGCAGGTAGTAACCTATCGTAGTAATCTGAATGATAGGTAGTTGAGATTGAACCTCTATACTCATGGTAGATAGAGGGCTGAACTATTTTGAGTTCATGAAGAACTCCCCCATTATAATAATGGAAATCGTTCCAATCTCGTTCTTTGTAAAATATACTTCTATTTAATGCCATAACCTAATGGAAAATCATTTCTGTAACCTGAACTTAGTTCTTTTATTAAAATGGTATAAGTTTTAATCAATTCTTCGATACCATCTTCTAATGTATAATTAGGTGACCAACCAACTTTTTCTAATTTTAAATTAGAAACTACATAATCTCGTTTATCGGGGTCCTCAAAATTATCGTTGTGAAAAATCTCAAAAGAAGGAATTTGTTCTTTGATAGTTTCACATAATTGTTGTTTTGTTAGATTGGCTTTTGATAATCCAACATTGAATACTTCACCACTATGTGTTTCGTATTCATTTATCATTTTTTCAAATACCAATGCCACATCTCTGATATGGATAAAGTTTCTAACAAACTTTCTTTCGAATAAAGTAATGTATTTATCAGTTAGGGCTTTATAAACAAATTCGTTTACTAATAAATCCATTCTCATTCGAGGGGATGTTCCAAATACGGTGGCAAGTCTTAATGAAATCCCACCGATTCCTAATACTTCTCTCTCAGCATTAACTTTGGTAACACCATAATGTGAAATGGGGTTAAGTGGACTTTCTTCAGTACACTCCCCATTCTCTCCTATCCCATACCCACTATTGGTGTTCGGGTAAACCACCCTTTTATTATTTTCTTTTGCTACTTCACAAACTACTCTTACATGTTCGTAGTTTATTGCCGTTGCTAAATCTTTATCTCGTTCACATGCAGGAAATCCAACGATTGCTGCAAGTGGTATAATTAAATCGTGTTCTAAAACTAATTTCTTTAAAAGTTCAGTATCTCTAACATCACCAAATACAAAGTTAAATAATTTATTGTGAGAATAAACTATTGATGATGTTTGATTATACATCATGTTATCCAAAACGGTAACTTCGTGATTTGAGTTTAAAAGTTTTTCTGTAATTACGGAACCTAAGAAACCTGCTCCACCAGTTATTAGTATTTTCATATAAATTTAGTTTCGTTAATGTCGTTAACCTTATTGTATAATTTTTTTATAAACACATCCTTTACCAAATCATCTTTATTAGAATTTAAATACCTCCATTGAATATTAGATGTTGGTTTTATGTCTGACATGTATATTATTTTATTTTTATTAATAAGATTTTCTGATTTAAATTTTTTGAGCTCATTAACCTTTTCTTCAAGAGGTTCTTCATTATAATTTACAAGTACTATAAAAAAATCATTCCATTGATTTAACGTTTTAAGTGTTAAAAATGATATATCTATGTTACTATTATTAAAATCTTCTATCACAAAAAAAGTATAGTTTCCCTTTACATATTGGTCTGACCTAAAAAATACAGGATTAATTAAATTTACAGTATATGATGGGCTAGAATGTTCTTCTAAATAATTTTTTACAGGAGATTTATACTCATCTTCAATATATTCATCCAATGCAGTTACCATTATCCTACGAAGAGGTCTGTATTGTATTCCGTTTGGTAATATTCCATATGGAGTATAATAGTTGTATATAAAATTAAATACTTTCATATTACGAATTTAATAAATCATTAATCATGTGAAAACTCTTTGGTGGTTTAAATAATGTATTAAACATCAAAGTATGTGAATTATGTTTTAATATCGGGCCCAACCAATGTAACCATTCTAATTTATTATCTCTATTTGAAAAATCTAATAATAATCTTATAATTGCATTTAATCTATCAATGGTTCCGAGTTCATCATAAGTTTCATCTATCAATGGGTGAAATGTCTTATAACCATAATTATGTAATTCTTTTAAACTACCCTTATTACCAAGAATAACAAATGGTTGTTCATTTGCTATAGCTTTAAATGTTTTTTCACTTAAAAATATAGTTTTTTGATTATCACCAAAGTGTGTTTCACTAACTACACTTATCCATGAATTTAAAGTTTCTTTTACACTAAAATTGTACATGTAATGACTGAATGGTTCAACTTCATTACTGATATCATATGCATATGTAGGTAAATTTCTATTTAATACTTCAAGTTCTTGTTTTGTTTTAATATTATAATCTAATAAAATATCCTCCTGTTCATTTGCTTTATTCATACTAACTAAACCAGAGTTAAGTAAATCCCATTGTATTAAAGCATCGTAAAAAAATATTCTATGGTTTCTTGGTTTTTTATTTAAATAATTATATAGTTTTATATCATCTATATTTTCTTTCTTATATTCGTAATATTGTTTAAAATTCAATAAAGTAGAATCACCATTTTCCAACATGATTCTTTTTTTATTTCCAATATCAAATTCAAAGTGAGAATATGGTATTACATGAATACTCTCTTTACGTGGATTTTTTAATGTCCATAGTTTTAACCTATTTTCAATATTTAAATTACCAGTTACATAAATTATCTGATTGGGTGAAATATCTCTAGCATTGGCATTGTGTGTTAGAAAATCAAATACACTATCATCATGATACCCCTCAAGTGAGTTATCAATCATTAGAAATGCTTTACCAATCCTTAAATCATATAGCAATTCATGCGATATTTTATCAAAAATATTTATAAATGATTTACATGTTTTATTTTCTGCAAGTTCACCACCAATCCACTCATTTGTTGATTGATTAACACCAATTGGTACTATATATTTACCCTTAATAGATTGTAAATCATCTGTTAAATTGATGTCATATATAACATCATCAAATACCATGGTAGAATCAATACGAGTTATTGATTGATAATACACCATCAAATGCTTTAATTCGTTAGCATAGGGAGATGTAGTAATTCTAGGCATACCACTATCATATATTTCCGTTTCATCAAAACAATTTCTTATTTCTTGTAAATCATCAAAATATAATGTTATCATTTTAAATTATTTTTTTTGGCAAAACTACTTTTTTCCAATTTTTCTTTTTAAATTCTTCGGTATTTTGCCATGTAGGTAATCCTTCCTTTTTCTTACGAATAATATCTGGTTCGTATTCTTCTACCTCAAAATGAGTAATGTGACCTGATGTAACTTGAACATCTTGAATTGTATAATCTACCTCAAGTGTGTTATACCAATCAGCAAGTTCTGGAAAAGTTTCTACAAAGTTTTTACCACGTCTTTTATCATATTGTTCATAGAATGATTTGAAATCATGGAAGTGTAATTCTTTTTCATCTTCCGTTTTGGTATGTCCTTGGTCTACTACTTCAATATAATCAATCAATCTTTGAATCTGTGCCTTCTCGTGAATTGCAAGTAAATCATTATTTTTATTGATTTCAAACCAATCAAATAATTTTTTATGTAATGTTGCCTTGATATCATCTGGTAAATTCAATGGAGACATAAATGCAGGCCATCTAAGAATGTTTAAATCAATAAGTGGTTTATTCCAACCATACTTTGCCTTTAACTCTAACATATCATCCATAAATTCAGTAATAGATACCAAACATAGTGAATTGATTGTCATCATAACAATCACTTGATTTATTTTACCTTCTTCAATTACTCTTACTAAGTTTTTTCTCCAAGTTGGATAAATTAAACCATCTCTAATATACTCAGCATGACCATCCATTGATTCATTTGAGGTATATAAGTCAAATGCCTTTACATCAATTTCATGAGTGGTTTTTATCAATCTATCAATTAACTTATCTGGTACACCCAAATTAGAGTTTACCGCCATTGTTAATTTTGGAGATGGATATTTCTTTACTTGTTCTAAGAAATTCCAAAAGTTAAATGATGCAGATGGTTCTCCACCTGTAATTCTAAGTTCTTGCAATTCTTGTGAAAGTTCTGGCCACCATTCTATAAATGCATCTACATATGGATTATCTTTACTATTTTTACCAAATGGCTCTGCCCAACTTCCATCAGCGTAATATGCACCAGCTGAAGAAGTTTTAAATTTTTGATATGCACCATTATCTTCGATGTCTTTACCCCATGCAGTTGAATAACCACTATTACAGTAAGAACAAGCAAAGTTACAAGTTCTATCAAATGATACTTCTACTGTTTTAAGGTTTACATCAGCATCCCATGGAACATCTTTTAATGCAGCAATCTCTTCTGGTGTATATATTCTTGATTTATAAATCCTATCAGCAATAGAATCCCTACCAATATCTTCAACCTTCCAACAATAAGAACATTCTGCTGGACGAATTCCTTCCAACATCATTTTTCTTGCAATCTTTTTGTGGTCTGTATTGTGTAATGCAGATGGATTAGTTTTTATTTCTTCTAAATCAATTGGATGTGGAAGTGGTAAGTGACATGAGTTAGTAAATCCATGACCTAAGTGTAAAGATGCATTATACCATTTTGCTGCACAAAATGAATTACTTATTGTATTTAAGTGTTCATCTCTCCACTCTGCTAATTCGTTTGCCATAACTTTTATAGTTTGTGTATGAAATTACAGTTTCCCGTCACATCATACGATTTATCGTGTATAAATTTTTCAAAAGTATGATGAGATGTGAGTTCACCATCTACTTGTAGTTTAAAATTGTGTAAATTAAAATCAGTATAATTTAGATTAAATCCATTTGCAGGAAAATTACCTGCTCCAAATATAATATGGGGTGATTCATCAAACCCTAATTCAATTTCATTTAATTCTACTGAAACTAATTCAATATCGTTGATACAAAAACTAATTCCCTTACCATAAATATATTCAAATTTTATATTCGTTTTTTCACCAACCTCAATGGTTTTTGGTAAAACTTTGGTATGAGTTTCTCCTATATTGTATAGAAAAATATCACATCCATTATCAACATCAAACCCAGAATACATTGGTAACATTGAAAATATAGTTTTTTTCTCATTTGAATCATCTAATAAGGTAAAATCAAATTCTACTTTAAAAGAATGTTTACCATTTAGTTTTTTATTTGCAGGGTCAGTTGGGAATGTATCACAAATACTACTTGGCCAAAATATCCAAGGATTACCCTTTCTTATTTCTAACATAAAATTCTTTTAATTGTGGAAATGTTTCTGTAAAGTTAGTTCCTCTACGAGTATCATATTCATCTACAAATTTAATAAAATCCTGTCTAAACTTTTCAGTTGAAAACATACTCTTACCAACTGCGTAATCATAGATTCGTTTTATCTTCTGTATCTCTACGTTTGAAAATCCATAGTTATCATGTTTAAATTCTTTAATACCATAATATAATGCCTTTTCTGCAGATTCTAAAATAAGTTCTTTATGTTCATCATCTAAAATTTTAACAGATAGATGAGAAGGCCATCTTAAATACGAAGTATCTAACTGAATTGCAGATACCCAATATCGTTCATTGTTTTGATGTTTCTTTTTCATATCAAAAACTCTATCAATTAAGTCACTATATGTGAATACTGATAATGCGTTAAAGGTTGCCATGATGTTTATAGTCATCTTTGGTAGTTCGGTAAGGAAAGTATCCACATTAGTCCAAAAGGTTTCGTAATTCAATCCAAAACGAGTGTATTCTGCTTGTTTATCAGTTCCTTCTACTGATGTGAAGATAATTAGTTCTCGTACCTTATTGTTGTTTGATAAATCTTGACATAATTCAATAAAACGATTCATCAGTTTTTCAGGTACATTCATATTGGTATTGATTGCTAAAGATAAATTTGGGTTTTGTTCCCAATTTTCTTGAATATATTCTAATACCTTAAATGTATCTTTAGAAAGTAACGGTTCTCCACCAGTTATTCTAAAAGTATGTAAATCTTTATATAAATCAGGCCACCATTCCCAAAATGCTTCTACATAGGGGTTTTCTTCAGATTGTTTGTAAGGCATCTCACCCTTCTCTCTCAATGAATCTATTTGGTTGTAATTCGTAGAAGTATTATATGGGCCATGTTTTTCAATCTCTTCTACCCATTTAGAAGAATATTGAGGACCACAATATGCACATGCAAAATTACAAGTGTTAGAAAATGAAACCTCAACATACTTTGGATTGAAATCAGTTTTCCAGTGTGAATCTTTTATTTTATCGTATTCAGATAACGACCACGGTTCTGATGATTTAAAGGTTCTATCTGAAAATGAATCTGAATTATCTTCAACATTCCAACAATAGTTACACTCATCAGGTCGTTTACCCTCTAACATCTCTTTTCGTTTTTGTTTCTTAAAACGAGTATTGTGTAATGCAGATGGATTTTTTCTAATTTCTCTTAATGGAATTTTATGAGGTGCAGGGTGGTGACATGAATGTGTCATTCCTAACCCAAGATGCATTGTAACTTGTGTCCATTTAGCTAAACAAAAACCACACCCTACTTTATCTAATTTATTTTTTACGTCTTGTAGTTGACTCATAGTTTTACATTTAACATAGTTGCATTTGGATATATTTCATCTTTACCAGCTAATTCATATTTTACAGAATTAATTCCATCTGATTTATAATC
>Ga0255771_1002480_pt1 | contig 18433 bp, 15 predicted proteins | sample 011ome_19_FD_179969 | JGI IMG/M metagenome (GOLD analysis project Ga0255771, IMG submission 179969) | Coastal salt marsh microbial communities from the Groves Creek Marsh, Skidaway Island, Georgia - 011510BT metaG (version 2) | ecosystem: Environmental > Aquatic > Marine > Intertidal zone > Salt...
CAAGAATGGTTTTAAAGACGCTAGTACCGCCCCAGATACGATTGTCAGTTGGTGGGAAAAATGGCCGAATGCGAATATTGGTCTCCCCACTGGCGAGGTAAACGGAGTATGGGTGCTGGATATCGACGGCGACGAAGGCAAGGAGGCCGTCGATGGTTTAGTCGCCGAACACGGTGAAATCCCGGAGACCTCCCAATCGATAACTGGGAATGGGCGCCATATTTTTTTAAAACATCCCGGCGAGAAGCTAAAAAACAGCGTCCGAACCCTTGGTAAAGGATTGGACGTGCGCGGCGATGGTGGATATATCGTAGCGCCTCCGAGCATCCATCCAACTGGACACCAATACAAATGGGACCCTGGGCTGCAGGATTGCCCCCCGGCGGATACGCCGGATTGGCTATTGAAACTGGTTGTCAAAAACGTACCAACGCCACCGTCTCCCGGCTTAGGCGCCGCCCCAAATGGCAAAGACCAAGAATATGCCGCCACCGTCTTACAAGAAACATCCGCAACTTTGGCGACCACGCCGTCGGGTGCACGTAACGCCAAGCTAAATGCGGCAGCGTTTAAAATGGGCCACCACATCGCCTCAGGTAACATCGAAAGAGCCCAAGTGGAGGCCTCGTTATTACATGCCGCCGAGACGAACGGCCTGGTTGTCGAAGATGGAGAAGCGGCGGCGCATAAAACGATCCAGAGCGGCATACTCGCCGCCCTCAAAAATCCGCAAACGCCGTATCGACCACTAAAACATGCGTTAACCGATATTGGGAATGCGGAAAGATTCCTTGCCCAGCATGGAGCCAACTTACGGTTTTGCTTTAAGTGGAAACGCTGGTTGGCGTGGGATAGCCGCCGGTGGTCGCCCGACGCCGAAGCCTTTGTGTTGGAAAAAGCGAAGGCAACGGCTGTTTCCATTACCGAAGAGGCCGAGGCCGCAAAAAAAAGCAGCCACCCGCGCGCCGAAGAAATAGGTAAGTGGGCTAAACGGTCTCAAGCGAAGGAGCGCGTAAAGGCGCTTGTTGAACTGGCGCGTTCGGCGTTGCCAATAAGTCCCGACGATCTGGACAAGGACGGGTGGATTTTAAACTGCCAAAACGGGACGCTGGACTTGCGAACCGGAAATTTGCGCCACCATGCGCGGGAAGACCTAATTACTAAAATGGCTCCGGTCGATTTCGACCCCAACGCCACCTGCCCGCTATTCGGCGGCGTTATCGCGCGCGCAACCGGCGACGACGCCAAATTGGCAGCTTACATACAACGATCCTTGGGATATGCGTTAACCAGTGATACGAGCGAAGAATGTCTGTTCGTTTGGCACGGAATCGGGCGCAACGGCAAAGGAACAATTCTGGAGACAGTTCGCGTCGCCATGGGCGACTATGCGTCCACCACCCCGGTCACCACTTTGTTACAGAAGGGCGCTAGTGGGATTCCCAACGACGTGGCGGCGCTTAAAGGCGTCCGACTGGTATTGGCGTCGGAAATAAACGAAGGCCAGAAAATGGACGAGGCCTTAGTTAAAGGCCTTACCGGCGGCGATAATATTTCGGCGCGGTTTCTGCACGCGGAGTTTTTCGAGTTCCGCCCTGAGTTTAAAATTGTTCTACAAACCAACTACCGCCCCGGGATACGCGGGGTCGATGAAGGTATTTGGAGCAGAATGCGGCTTGTGCCGTTTACGGTTACCGTTCCCGAGGGAGAACGGGACCGTGGATTAAAGAAGAAAATCCAACAGAAGGATTTGCCCGGCGTTCTAAACTGGCTATTGGCGGGTTGCCTGGCATGGCAAAAACAGGGTGGCTTAAGCGAACCCGATGCTGTCAAACAGGCCACGGCTGCATACCGCAAGGAAGAAGACTCGCTGTCCGAGTTCCTAGAAGCCGAAACGATAACCGCAGAAGACCTGCACGAACCGCCGGACCGCGTGACGGTGGCGTGCTCGACCCTGTACAACAATTACGAATATTGGTGCGAGCACAATGGCGTCGAGGCCGCCCAGAAATGGTTGTTTGGCCGCTGGATGAAGGGCCACGGTTTTTCGTCTAAGTCTATCCGGGTAAACGGGAGCAATACATTTAAAGCGTATGTCGGGCTGCGTTCGAGAATGACGGGCGATCCATCACTTACCGAACCTCGGCTTAATCTCGTAAATAACCCCCAGTAGAAACGCCCCGAAAGCGTAACCGTGTAACCGTGTAACCGTGTTTAGAATTTAAAGATGATACTCTTACTATATATCGTGGCGTAAATGGGACGGCGGTTACAGCGGTTACAAATTACGCTAAGAGGCCGCTAGCGTGGCGGTCCACGGGCCGCGCACCACGGATCACGCTCCTTGACCCACGGGCCGCGGCCCTAACCCCACTTTGCCTGGGATGCAGCCACCAGCCCTCAGCGCCTCGGTGGCCGCCTAAGCGCGGCGTTGGTGTATCCGCAGGCTTTGGCCGATCTTCATCCCGTCAGCGCGATCCGGCTCCGGCTGTGCCGACCGGTTTTACGTCTAATAACCGCCACACTTCAGAATTTTGGAACGGTATCACCATCCCCCCCGGGTCCGCTGGCCGATATTTGATGGGGGCTGCTTCTGCTCTGATTAAAAGCGGCTCAGTAATTTTATCCGATATGTCTGTGGGATAGAGCCCGTAAGTGACAGCAGTCGCGAAGAGCGCACAGAGAAGGGCAGCAGCGAGGAGGATGGGTTTCATGGCAATACTGTTGTCCAAAACGGGCGGCCAGGCTAGAGCTTCTGACGCGACGTCCTCTATAGACTCAGTTTTCTCGTTAGTTGCAGTCCCGCAAAAGATGGTTAAAAATAGTACGTTGAGCAATGGCTCGCCTGATTATGACGGCGAACGACTATGAAAGCCTTTTCTGCTGCCTTAGATTTACTCGACCGGCATTGGGTGTAAGGTGTCTTTAAGAAAAACAGGGAGGTTTCATGAAAACACTTTTCATTGCCGCATTGGTTGGCCTACTCGTCGTACCCGTCGTGGGAAATGCAACTAATCATAACTGGAACAAAAGCTCCTACTGGGACCAGATTCGGTCCTGGCAGCAATTGAATAAAATGCATCAATTGTTCGTGGACAGGCTTACAAAGGCTGTGAAAGACATCCGCGACTTGGAAAATGGGTTCAAGGCCCACGCAAAAAACGCCCCTGACAAAATCCAGAGAGAGCAGTTGTTGGCATTGGCGGCGGGTTATGCAAAACAACGGAAACAAATTGAAAACGATATTGCGGTCGCCAAACAGAAAATTTTCGACAACAGGATCCGAATGTGTGATCTGTATAATAATAAAGATAAAGATAGGTACGCGGAAAAATTCTGCCGGAAATATGACCGAGGCAGGCAACGTGGCAAGCGCGGCGGGGGCTAGCGCATCCAAGAAGCCTTGGACCAGTTCCCATTTTTAGACACCTAAAAAACTAAAATCGCAGAGGGAAACGGAGGCAAGCAGTTTGCCTCCGTTTTTTTATGTGCCCACCTTGAAAAAAATGACAGAGATGACAAAAGGATATCCCTAACCCATTGAAAATATTATATAATCTGCTATAATAAGGGATGAAAACTTGGGAGAGCAAGAAGCTCGGTGAAACAGAATTAAACGCTTTTAGAAGATGGATTGTCCCAAACTTTGGGTTCACCCTTCATATTCAGTCAGGAAGTCAGGCAAAGCACAAAAGGGCGATTTATCACCTCAACAGAGGTTTCCCGTCTCTCGCCATACAGCACGATAAACCCGCATTTCCCAAGTGACCGAACCATTTGATGCGGTTTTCGCCTGTTTCTGATATATAAATCAGCAGGTTAGAACGGATAGAAGGCGGCTCGGATGCGGAACCCAGAGGGTGAATCGGATAGCCACCCACTTCGGCCCTGTTTCGACCGCCGCCTGAAGCTGGAGTTCCACGGATCGCGGGTGACCTCCGACGCCGGGCTGCTTGCCTATCGCGAACTCGATGACGCCCTCGGGCTGACGGCATTGGCGGGCGAATTTCTCGCCGACAGCCGGACCGGCAGGAACGGCTGGCACGGCATCGTCGGTCTCCTGCGTCAGTCGATATATGGTCGCCTCGCCGGGTATGAAGACGTGAACGACGCCGACCGGCTCGGGCGCGACCCCGCGATGCGCTGGATCGTCGGCGGCAAGGCTGTCGAGCGCGGCGGCGCATCGACCAGCCAGATGGGTCGGTTCGAGACAGAGTTGCTCGCCACCAATGACAACCTCGCTGCCCTGGCCGACCTTTCGGGCGTCTGGATCGACCGGGTTCATGACCGCAACCCGCCGAAGCTGATTGTGCTCGACATGGACAGCTCCGTGAGCCCGACCCACGGCGATCAGGAAGGCACAGCTTACAACGGCCACTTCGGCTGCACCTGCTATCATCCGCTGTTCGTGTTCAATCAGTTCGGCGACCTGGAGCGTTGCAGCCTGCGACCCGGCAACGTGCACAGCGCCCACGAATGGCGCAACGTGCTGGAGCCGGTTGTCGCGCGATACCGGGATCGGAAGCTGCGGCGGTACTTCCGGGGCGATGCGGCGTTTGCCTTGCCCGGGATATACGAGTTCCTCGAAGCCGAGGGCTTCAGCTACGCCATCCGGCTTCCGGCCAACAAGGTGCTGCAGGAATACGTCGCCCATCTGCTCAAACGCCCCGTCGGCAGACCGCACAAGGAAGTGCGCCGGTATCACGCGAGCTTCAGCTATCGGGCCGCAAGTTGGACAAAGCCCCGCCGCGTGGTTGCCAAGGTCGAATGGCATCCGGGCGAACTGTATCCTCGCGTCGGCTTCATTGTCACCAACCTGAGCCGTCCCGCTGAACGGGTCGTCGCATTCTACAATCAGCGCGGCACCGCCGAGCAGTACATCAAGGAGGGCAAGAACGCGATTCGGTGGACGCGCCTGTCGTGCCAGAAGTTCCGCAACAACGGGGTCCGTCTCCAGCTTCATGCGCTGGCCTACAACCTCGGCAACTTCATGCGCACCCTGGCGCTGCCCGATGCCGTGGAACAGTGGTCACTGACCAGCCTGCGGGAAAAGCTCATCAAGATCGGCGCGAAGATCGTCCGCCACGGCCGCTACGTCACGTTCCAGATGGCCGAGGTCGCCATTCCCCGCGACCTGTTCGCCGACATCCTGCGCCGCATCGACCGGCTCAGACCTGAGCCAGCCCCAACATGATCGACGGCCCCTCGCCGATGCTCGCCGGCGACAGGACGAGTGCGCCCGCAACACGGCACGAACGGCAATATCGGATGCGACGGCAACCAATCGCCACGCAATCCGATGGTATCGGCATGGCCGTCGTTGCCGAACGATACCGGATTGCGTGGCGGACGATTCTGAGGCACGCTACACCTCGTCGGACGAACCCATATGGGAAATCCCGGCTAAAGAGCAACCCGCAAGACATTTTGTTAAGAAACCGGGAGCCTGATGGCAGACGGCGTCTGTACGGCCCTCCAGACACGGAACCTGTCGGAACAACCTGCGGATTCTCAGGCTCGTTCCCCTCCCCGCTCACCGGGACTCGCGGCCCTCGGACCGCCGAAAATCGTCACAGCCGCCAGCAATCACGGGGGGCGCCCCCCGCAATTCCCGGCGGCTGTGCGAACGCTCACGGCCGCGAGGCCGCTATCGATGAGCCGCTATTGGTTCTGCAGGCACGCCGCGATCATGGAACGCTTACCGTCGGTCCCTTTTTCGGTGAATATTGCCGTCCCGCCGTATGTTTTTCCGGTGGTCACAACCGCGAATGCAGCACTGTTGGTTTTAGAATCGATCTTAAAGCCGCCGATATCCTTGTATGAGCTCTGCCCGCAATACATACCTACCCATTTTGAGCTGTTGGCATTCATGTCTTTGACGTCAACCAGGCACTTCTTGTCACGAGGGCGAAACCGAATATTCATATCGCTATCTCCCTGCACAATATTGCTGCTGTCCACGTAGATTTTTACATGGCTTTCCTGAATGGACACCGAACTGGTAAGGTTGGAATACACTTCGCTGCTCACGCATTCCAACTGAATTTTACCGGTATCGGTGTCGACGACTTTACCATTGAGCCCCATCGGCGTGTCGCCCGACATAGCCTTATAGCATCCGCATTTCATTTTGATCGTATCGGCCACAACGGGTGAAGCAAGAAGCATACATGTCGCGACTGCCCCTAGAAACTTGAACATTTATTATGCCTTCCTAATAAATTTGAATTTACATATTGAAACAATCACACATATGTCTGGCAGGCAAGCGAGTGTGGACGCTGACAGCGAAAATAAAACCTGCCCCCGTTCAGCCTGTGTTCATTTTCATTCCGCGCGCTGTCGCGCGTTGCATCGGTGTTAATTACAATCCTTGAAATCAGCCCCCCCGCCCAGATCGCTGAAGCAAAGAAACTCGCCTGTGAGTGCGTGGCGAAGAACTACAAGGGTTGCTAGCGCCGTAGTCCCTCACACGCGACCCCATCGCGGTCACCATCAAGCCGGTGCGGGTCGTTTGGGCCAGTAGCCTCATAGAAGCTCTGTGCTTCCTGCCATGTGCTGAAGTCGCTGCAGTCCCGGTCAGGCATGTTGCGTGAGTTTTGGTGGGGTGCGGCACGAGATTGGCTGGTCCGCTGCCCACGACGCCAGTCCTCCGGCCTGACCAACTCGCCCGACCATATTCCGCGACCGCCCTCGCGGGCCTGGTCTTCCTCGCCAACGTAGTCCATCGAATACTGCCGATAGGCGTTAAGGAAGACCATGATGTTTTTTAAACGGAAACTCATGCCGATTCTAGTCGGCATGTTAATGACTGGCGCGACCTCCGCGGCGCATGCGCAGATGGCGGATATGTCGAAGGGGATGGCCCAGCACCAGGCGGCGGCAAAGGAACTGGTCGCCCTTTACAACGGCACCAAGGACGAAGCATCCGCGAAGGCGATGGCCCGGAAGATCGCCGTCGCTGAAAAACGCAAGGACGAGGCCGTGGCGACTATTCAGGCGGCCCTGCAGAAGCTCGACCCGAAAAACGAAACGGCCGGCAAGCTGGCGGAAAAGATTTTCGGGGAAATGCAGAAGCAGATCCAGGCCGTTGCAGACGCCCAGCTTGCGTCCATGGAACGGCTCGCCGCGGCAAAGGCCGAAGCGGCGATGCCGAAGAAGTAAGAATCCGGAAAAGACACCTGACAACAAAGAGCGTCCGGCTCAAAACCTTGAACCGAAATGGGGGCCATTATGGCTAAGCTAAAAACAATAAGATTATTGGGCAGCATGATGCTGGCGGTGTTCGTTGCACTGTCCGCGACGCCGTCCTATGCGGCGGACGACAGCGGCAAGGAGTTCTGCTGGAAGGATTCGTATGGACGCGGGGTCGGCACGGTGCCGCAGAAATGCGCATCCGGTAAGGATCGCATCGGGCTGCTGTGCTACGACAAGTGCGGCAAGAACATGAAGCGCTTCGGCTTCGACTGTCATTCCGTGTGCCCCAAAGGCATGGCCAATCAGGGCCTGTTCTGCCGCGCGACGGAATACGGGCGCGGGCTGGGCTATCCCTGGAAGTTCGGCGATGCGCTCAACGACAACGGCATGCGAAGCCGGTGCGAGAAAGACCACGGCAAGGGTAACTGCCAGAAGCAGGGGCTCATTTTCTATCCGAAGTGCAAGTCGGGCTATACCAATATCGGCCTGATCTGCCGGCCGAAGCAGCCCGATTGCAAGGCGCTCGGCCTTGGCGGGCAGCTCGATCTGTCCTGCGCCAAGATCGTCAAGATAGGTAATCCGGTAACCGGCGTGTGCAACTCGCGTGAGCAAGAAGACGCCGGGCTTTGCTACAAGAACTGCAAATCCGGCTATGACGGCGTTGGACCGGTCTGCTGGGCGGACAAGCCCAAGGGCTGGGTCAATTGCGGCATGGGCGCGGCGAAGGATTCGACGACATGTGCGTCCATTACCTTCGGCCAGGTTGCGGCGGTCGGCGAAATGGCGCTGTTCATCGGCTCGCTCGGAACCTCGAGCAGTGCGAAGGCGGCGACCGGCCCGGCAAAGGCGACCCGTCTTGCCAAGCTCAAGAAAGACTTCGAGGCAATGAAGAAGGCATTCGACGCGGCGAAAGACGGGCCGAAAATGAAGAAGGCTATCCAGGCGGCCGAGGCGGCCGGCAAGGTCAAGAAGGGCTATAACGCCAGCAAGACCCTGGATGCCGCGGTGACCGAGGAGGACATGATCCGGGCAGCCGCCCAGATCGCGGCGATTGCCGATCCGTCAGGCGTATCGTCCACCGTGGCTGCCTATACCTATCCGAAATGCTCCAAGTATTTCGGCCCGGTAAAACCCAATGCCTCAACCCCGGCCCCCAAGCCCGGAACGACCCAGACGGCGTCACTCGGTGACGTCAAATGGGCGGCGAGCACGGGACGCCTGCCGGCCAACGCCTTCATCGGCGGCAGCGAAGGCAGCCGCAAACTGGCGGTCTGCCGGGCGGCCTACAAGGGCGGTACCCATCCGGGCAAGGTCGTTGCCGGCAAGTGCAATATCGGCTGGGGCGGCAAGGAAATCGTGATTTCCAAGTTCGAGGTCATGACCAATAAGGGCGTCAAGCTCGCCTGGGCCAAGGGCCCGTCGGCCAAAGGCATGATCATCGGCGGTGCCGAAACCGGGCGCTCCCTGCCGGTCTGCCGGGCGAAGTACAAATCCGGCACGCATCCGGGCAAGGTCGTTGCCGGCAAGTGCAATATCGGCTGGGGCGGCAAGGAAATCGTCCTGTCGACCTTCGAGGTGCTCGTTCAGCGCTGATCCGCGCAACCACACAAACTTCCGAAAGGCGGCGCCCAACAAGCGCCGCCTTTTTTCATGGGCTTTTCCGATCCCTCTGCCGCCGACGCAGCATTTTCTGCAAGACCGGGCGGACAGGCAGAAACAACCGGTAGGCCCCTTCCAGTAACAACGCGATTCCCGGCAGCTGTCCGATGCGTCCCGCCCACGAAAACGCCGGCAGCGCCGTCCACAATTCGGCGAAGGCGGCGCCGCCGGAGACGATCTTGCCGTCCGCCCGGCGCATGTGGAACCGGCGCATCGCGTCGTTCCGCGTCAGACCGGGCGCAACCCGATCGCGCTCTCCGCCGGTGCTGTCCGCTGCCACATCCACCCAGTCGATGTCGCCGGCGCCGCGGCACTTCCGGTAGGTCGCAATTTCGGCGGCGCAGAGCGGGCAGCTTCCGTCGAAGAACACAGCGGGCCTGCCGGCGCCGGCTGTCCCGTCCGGAATCGTGTCTGAATCTGCGTTCACCATGGCGGGTTCTCCCCCCGATGGTCGAGGAACGTGCCGGTATCGGCGGCGGTCAGGGAGTCGATGACGGCCAACAGGTTCTCCGCTGCCTCATCGGGTGGGCGCACGTCCAGGCCGCGGCGCGCGAACGGCGCCGACAGCGCGCTTTCGACCGTGCCGGGATGGAGCGCGACGCAGATGGCGGCAGGCGCGCTGCGCTTCAGTTCGATCGCCGCACAGCGCACGAACTGGTTCAGCGCCGCCTTGGAGGCGCGGTAGCCATACCAGCCGCCGAGCTCGTTATCGCCGATACTGCCGACCCGCGCCGACAGCGTCGCAAAGACCGCCTTGCCGTCGCGCGCCAGCAGCGGCAGGAAATGTTTCATCAGAAGCGCCGGCCCGATCGCGTTCACGGCAAAGGCATGGGCCAGCCGGTCGGCGCTGAGATCCCGCCAGGTTTTCTCCGGCATCGCGACGCCGTCATGCAGAAAGCCCGTCGCATCGATCACCAGCCGCAGCGGAAGACCAAGATCCGCGACCGTTGCCGCTGCTCTCCGGATGCTGTCTTCGGAGGTGAGTGCCAGCGCCGGCGTGCCGGTGCGGGACAGGCCGACAACCGCCGCAAACTGACCGCCTGCCGCCAGGCGCTGTGCAAGCGCGCTGCCGATGGCGCCCGTCGCACCGAATACGATCGCGACGCCGCCTGTCGGAAAGGACGCCCTGAGGTCCGAATGGTCTCCGCCGGTTCGCGCGGCGGGTTGGTCTCCGGTCATGATCTGATCCTGTTTCTGCGGTGAAGCGCCGTCAGTCGAGCGGCGCCACGCCGCACCAGTGCGACCCGCCCAGCCAGATCCGTGCGCCATGACTGCGCATGATCTTGGCGATGGAATCATTCCCGCCGATCCAGGTTGCTTCCATCCGGCGGATACCTGCCTTGCGTCCCCGCCGCACCGTTTCGTTTACCAGCCAGCCCGCGATGCCCCGATGACGGCAGGTGCTGTCGACCGTCACGGCCATTTCCGCCGTGCCGGTGAAGGGGCCGTCTTCCCAGCCGAGTTCGGCGACGCCGATGAGGGCGTCGTCGTGATAGAGCCCCACCGCGATCATGCGCGACCAGTCGAGCCGCGCCACATAGCGATCGATACTTTCATCCGACATGGCAGAGAAAAACCGGCTGTAGCGATCCATCTCGTCGAGCCGCATGAGGTGGTCACGCACCGCCGGCGCATCCGATGACGACAGGGTTTCAACCGTCAGCCTTTCGACCCAACCCGGCGCTATTCCGGCAACCTGTTCCAGAAGCATGACCTGTTCCTTTCCCTGATACCGGTCCTGCCGGCGATCGTCGCGTTCAACGTTGCCCACCCTCACTACTGACTGGATGGTATGTATTGATACGCAGGTGACCCCGTGCCGGATTTCGCGACCAAACCCTTTGCCGGTAATCCGATACCGCTTTTCAGCCGTAACCGAAGTCGGTAAAGGATAGCGGGGTACGTCTCCTGACGATTATTCCCCTCCCTGCACGCTCGAGCGACACCCAGAACAACGGACCGGATACATGAAAATCGCAGTCATCGGCAGCGGCATATCGGGACTTTCGGCGGCATATCTGCTGTCCCAGCACCATGATGTCACGCTTTTCGAAAAGAACGATTATCTCGGCGGGCATACGCGGACCGTGATCGCCCGTCCGGCGCCGGGTGTGGAAATTCCCGTCGATACCGGCTTTATCGTCTTCAACTATCGCAATTACCCGCTTCTGGCGCAGCTTTTCGCCGAACTGGACGTGCCCGTGCACAAGTCGGACATGTCCTTCGGGCTGACGGCGGATGACGGATGGTTCGAATACGGCACGCCCAAACCGTGGAACGTGTTCGCCCAGAAGCGCAATCTGCTGCGCCCCACCTTCTGGCGGCTGATGAATGACGTTCTGCGATTCTTTCGTGAAGCCCCGGCCTACATGGCGGGCGGCGCGAAGCACCGGCCCGGGCTGTCTCTGGGCGAATGTCTTGACGACATGCAGCTTGGCGACTGGTTCAGGCAGTATTTCATCCTACCGATGGGCGCAGCGATCTGGAGCTGTCCGACATCGACCATGCTTGCGTTTCCGGCCGACAGTTTCCTGCGCTTTTTCCACAATCACGGGCTGCTCTCCGTTCGCGGACAACCCCAGTGGCACACCGTCACCGGTGGCGCCCGCGAATACGTCCAACGGCTCACGACCCGTTTCACAGATACGTTCGGCGGCAAGATCGTCCGTCACGGGGTCAACCGGGTGGAGCGGGGAGACGCGGGCGTTTTCATCACCGCCGATAACGGTGCACGCTATGCCGCCGATCACGTCGTGCTGGCCTGTCACGCCGATCAGGCGCTGGCCCTGATCGAAAATCCGACCGATACCGAGCGCGATGTGCTGTCCGCCTTCCGGTTCGAAAAAAATCGGACATACCTGCATGGCGATACCTCCTTCATGCCGAAACGCCGGGGGGCATGGTCAAGCTGGACGTATCTGCTGGAGAAGCGCGCCGCAGCGGATGCGCACGAGGCGCCCCATATCACGATGAGCTACTGGATGAACCGGCTGCAGTCGCTGGACCGGCGATATCCGCTGATCGAAACGCTGAACCCGTCCCGCGCCCCGGACCCGGCGCTGGTCTATGACAGCTTTGACTTCGAACACCCGATCTTCGATCAGGCGGCCGTATCGGCGCAGGACCGTATCCCGGATATTCAGGGGACGCGGCGCACCTGGTACTGCGGCGCGTGGCAACGGAACGGCTTTCATGAAGACGGCCTGTGGAGCGCTGTGCGCGTTGCAGCGGCACTCGATGCAGAACCTGCCTGGCACGGGCTGGAGAAGATCAAAAGCCGGTAATCCGTTACCGCCAGCGGCGCGTATCAGATCAGGAGAAATACGTGACAACAGGAATGCGATGACGGGAAAGCGATCGACCGGAAAGCGCGCTCTTGAAAAATGTCACCAAACAGGCTGTATCCGCGATGAGATGCCTTCCTGACGGAAGGAACGTCGAGACACGAGGCGTAAGAGATGTTTCACGAGAGAATTGAAAAAAGCTTCCTGAGGATCCTCGAAAAGACCGACACCGGGACCTTCACATACGAAAACCATAACGGCAAAATCCGGACTTTCGGGGGCCGGAATCCGGGGCCGCACGGTCATCTGAAAGTCCACGCCGCCGACGTGCTGTGGAATATGGCGATTGGCGGCGACACCGCCCTTGCCGGCGATTACCGGCTCGGAAAATGGGAAAGCGACGACATCGCGTCGCTTGTCGATTTCGCCTTCCGGAACGAAGAAGCGATGCGCCCCTTTGTGGCGGGCAACGCCGTCAAGCGGGCGCTCGTCGGGATCGGCGCCCTGCTGAAACCCAATACACGCCGCCGGGCGCGCGCCAATGTTATGGCGCATTACGATCTGGGGAACGATTTCTACAGCCTGTGGCTGGATGAAACGATGAGCTATTCATCCGCCCTGTTCGGGGTGCCGGAAGAGCCCCTCGCCGATGCACAACTCAGGAAATACGACCGCATCATCGACCGCCTCGGCGATGCGCCGGAAGACATTCTTGAAATCGGCTGCGGCTGGGGCGGTTTTGCGGAACGCGCGATCCATCGTGGCGATCACCGGGTCACGGGTCTGACCCTGTCCCCCGCCCAGGCTTCCTACGCCCGCGAACGCCTGGCTTCCATGTCCGGCCAGGCCGATATCCGCCTGGAGGATTATCGTGAACCCCGCGGCCGGTACTCTTCCATCGTGTCGATCGAGATGTTCGAAGCGGTGGGCGAGCGATACTGGAAAAACTATTTCGAAAAACTTGCGGCCCAGCTTGCCGCGTCCGGCAGGGCCGTCATTCAGACAATTACCGTCGACAATGACTATTTCGACAGCTACCGCAAAGGGGGCGACGCGGTTCGCAGCTATATCTTCCCGGGCGGCATGTTGCCGAGCGAGAACCGTTTTGCCCAAGAGGCCGGTCGCGCCGGGTTGCGGCTGACCGATACCCATCGCTTCGGTCAGGACTATGCAACGACGCTCGATCTCTGGCTTGCCCGTTTCGATGCACGTATCGATGAGGTACGCGCGCTCGGTTACGACGAAAAATTCATCCGCCTTTGGCGGTTCTATCTCGCAAGCTGTGCCGGGGCATTCCGCTGCGGCCGCACGGACGTCATGCAGGTGGAGTTACAACATGCGTAAAATTATCGTCGCTGTCCTGTCCGCGGTGCTGCTGTGGCCGGTTGCGTCAACAGCCAGCCCGATTGTCGCCGGCCGGTATGTTCCCGACGCCGGTAAAGTCGGCGACGGGGTGCTGAGCTATCTGTTCTGGGATGTCTACCAGGCGACCCTGTATGCGCCGGCATCGACCTGGCGGCCCGATGCGCCGTTTGCGCTGTCCCTCCGTTATATGCGTGAGATCAAAGGGCGCGACATCGCAGACCGCACAATCGCTGAAATCCGAAATCAGGGCTTTTCCGACGAGGCGACGCTGTCGGCGTGGGCGGCGCGGCTGTCGGAGCTTTTTCCCGATGTCGCCGATGGCGACAGCCTGACGGCGGTGCGCGATTCCGACGGACGGACGCTGTTCTATCGTGACACGCAACGCATCGGCATGATCGAGGATCCTGCCTTCGCTCCCCGCTTTTTCAATATCTGGTTGGGCGAAAATTCCCCTGACCCGAAACTCCGCCGCAAGCTGCTTGGCGGATAGGCACCCTATGACAGGTCCTGCCGGTCATGACGGCAGGGCGGCGGAGTCCCGCCCGAAACTGACCGGGGCCGACCTTGCCTTATACGGCATACTCGCGCTGCCTCTGGCTTTCGCGGGTCTGCCGGTATACCTGCATGCACCCGATTTCTATGCCACGTCCTATGGCCTTTCGCTCGCGGCGCTCGGCAGCGTGCTGTTGGGCCTGCGGGTGGTCGATGCGGTACAGGATCCGCTGATCGGCACGTTCAGCGATGCCTTCGCGCATCGCCGCAAGACGATCCTGCTGGCCGGTGCGTTCATGCTGCTGGCCGGGTTCGCCGGGCTGTTCAATCCGCCGGCTTTGACGGGCGCGGGATATCTTGTCTGGTTTGCCGCGAACGTCTTCGTCTGTACGACCGGGTTCAGCATTGTTTCTATCAACTATCAGGCGCTCGGCGGCATCTGGCCGGCGTCGTCCGCGGATCGCCCGCGCATTACCGGCACCCGCGAAGCGCTCGGTCTCGTCGGTATCCTGACCGCGTCCGTTCTCCCCAGCGTGCTGCGGAACCGCTACGACGCTGCCGCCGCATTCCAGGTCGTGACGCTGGTGCTCGCCGTTCTGCTGGTCGTCGGCGGGCTGCTGTTTTTGCGCTGGTATGGGCGTCACGTGGATACTTCCGCCACCACCGGGGACGCCGCTGCGCGCGCCGGCGGCTTTCGTGACCTGCTGCGCGGGGGCTGGGCGCGGCGCTTCTACGCCATCTATTTCATCAGCAATTTCGCAAGTTCCATTCCGGCCGTGCTGGTTCTGTTCTATATCCGCGACCGGCTCGCCGCGGAAACATGGACCGGGCTGTTCCTGCTGGTCTATTTCCTCAGCGGCGCCGCTTCCATGCCGGTCTGGCAATTGGTGGCGCGGCGTACCGGCACCGCGCGGGCCTGGGGCATCAGCATGATCGTCGCGGTGATCACGTTCGTCTGGGCGTTTACGCTGGGGCCGGGCGATATCGTGCCGTTCGCCATTGTCTGCGTGCTGTCCGGCGCGGCCCTCGGCGCCGATCTCGCCCTGCCCCCCGCCCTGCTGGCGGATCGCATCGACCGGGCCGGCGACCAGGCCATCGCATCGCGTTATTTTTCCGGTGCGACGTTCTTCGCCAAGGCGTCCTTTGCCCTGGCGACCGGGCTGACGCTGCCGGCGCTCGATTTTCTCGGCTATGTGCCCGGCCGCCCCGCCGAGGCAGAGGTCGGCCTGTATCTCAGCGGCGTCTACGCGCTGGTGCCGTGTGCGATCAAGCTGGGCGCGGCGGTATGGCTGTTCAGATCGCTCGGTGTGATTTCGGGAACGCAGAATTCCGATCGCTAGCGCGGCACCCGCGCGCCCGCCATTGCGGCAAGGCGCATCAGGGCGCGTTCGCAGACCGCTTCGTCCGGCATACCGGTGGTCTTGCAGTCGATCTCGGCCTGGATCAGTTCGGCCCGCGCGCGGCTCAGGGTCTGCGGCCGCCAGCGCTGGAGCTGGTTGCGGAAACTGTTCTGCTGTTTGAAAAAGACCGGCGGGCGCAGGCTCTTCATGGCGCTGTCGGGATTTGCGCCGCCGGTCATGGCGGCGACGGCTTCTTCCAGCCGCGACAGGTGGCGGCTGGCGGCGCGCAGGATGGCGATCGACGCGACGCCTTCGAACCGGGCGCGGGCAAGGGCGACGGTCAGGCCCTTCAGGTTGCCGCCCGTCGCGGCATAGACCACGTCGTCCAGGGTGACCGCGGCGGCATCGCCGATGACAGCCTGGGCATCCTCAAGCGTGATTTCCGACTGGCCGGCGGCATACAGCGTCAGCTTTTCAAGCTCCATGCGGCTGACCATCCGGTCGGAACCGAGATTGCCGGCGATCCATGAGATGACATCCCCGGTCGCGGATATCCCGGCATCGGCCAGCGATTTGCGCACCAGGTCGTCCAGCCCGGCCCCTTCATCCATGTAACAGGCAATGACGGCGGCGCCGTCGGCCTTTTCGAACAGCGCGCGCAGCTTCGACCGCGGGTTCAGATCGCCTGCCTCGATGATGATCAGTGCGCCGTCCCCGGTTTGTTCGGTGGCGGCAAGGGTGTCCGCCGCCGCCTTCGCGACCGCGTCGGTCGCGTCGCGCAGCCGCACCACGCGACGCCCGCCCATCATCGAGATGGCGCAGGCCTCGTCGGTCAGCTTCGAGGGATCGTCCTTCAGGGCGGACGGTGTGAACTCGACCACGTTGAAAGGATCCGACAGGCTGCCCGCGACGGCGATCACAGCCGCTTCCGCACGTTCGCGCACAAGGCCGAGGTCGGGGCCGTAAATCAGAATGGCGCGGATATTGCCGGGAGGGGCCTTTGCGAAAGCGTCGGCACTGCCCGCCGGCACTTTCATCGGAAGGCTTTCATGGCGGGAAATTCACAAGGCGGCAGGCTCGTCTGTGCCGGCGATCTGTGTCGGCGCGTCATCGGTTCAGCGTGTCCGCTGCGGCCGTTCGCCGGCGCGGATAAGCCAGACCGAGAGTCGTTCACGGATTTCCAGTGCAAGCTGGTTGATCCCGCGGCGGCGGGCATCCTCGCGTGTGCTCAGGGTTGCGAAGTCGGATGTCAGAATATTGTAGCTGTTGACCGACCGTGCCGAGCCCGAGAACACGCGCTTTGCGCCGCCCAGTTCGGTGATCGTGAAGCTGGCGGACAGCGTCAGATTCGCACGGGTGGCGACCTCGTCCTTGCGGATGCCGAGATTTGAGAGGCTTTCCGTCAGCGTTACCGCCAGCGAATAGCGTGTCGGCGTCTGTCCGCGCGGCTGCATCTGCTGAAGAAGCTCGTTGCGCAGCATCTGGCCGGACCGGTCCGCGATCAGCTGAACGTCGATCGCGCTGAGCGCGGCGCTCGAGGCGCCGGAACGCTGACCGTGCAACGGCTCGAAACCGCATCCGGATATCGTCAGCGCAGCGGTCAACAGAGTCGCCGCCAGCAGGCACCGACGACGCGCCTGCCTAGTGGATGACATTGATGATCCGGTTGGGCACATAAATGATCTTCTTTACCTCGTCGCCGTCGAGCGCCGCCGTGACCGTGGCCAGCGCCAGGGCCGCCTGTTCCGCCGTCGCCTGATCCGCGTCGTGGGGAATCTCCACCGTTCCCCGCATCTTGCCGCGCACCTGCACCGCCAGCTTCACCGTATCCTGCACCAGAAGACGTTCATCCGCCACCGGCCAGGGGGAATTGGCGACCAGTTTTTCCTGTCCCAGCATCCGCCAGAGCTCCTCGGCGAGATGCGGCATCATCGGGCCGATCAGCAGGGTGACGGTTTCCAGGCCTTCGCGCAGGGCAGCGCCGTCTTTCGCGGCATCCGCGTCGGACAGGGCGTTGACCAGTTCGTGGATGCGCGCGACCGACCGGTTGAAGTGAAACGCTTCGAGATCTTCGGTGACACCCGCGATGGCGGCATGGACCGCGCGGCGCAGATCGGCGGCGCTATCGCCGTCGGGTTCGGTGCCCGCCGCCGGCAGCTTGGCGGCATTTGCGGCGACCAGACGCCAGAGCCGGTTGGAAAACCGCCATGCGCCGGTGATGCCGGATTCCGTCCAGTCGAGGTCGCGTTCCGGCGGGCTGTCCGACAACATGAACCAGCGTGCGGTATCGGCGCCGTATGTGCTGATGATGTCTTCCGGATCGATGACGTTCTTTTTCGACTTCGACATCTTTTCGGAGCGCCCGGCGATTACCTTTTCGCGCGTTTCCGCATGGACCAGGGTGTCGCCCTCTCCTTCGATCACGTCGGCGGGTTCTACCCAGGCGCCGGATTCGGTCCTGTAGGTTTCGTGGCAGATCATGCCCTGGGTGAACAGCCCGGCGAAGGGCTCGTCCATCCCGGCATGGCCGGTCTTTTTCATCGCGCGGGTGAAGAACCGCGAATACAGCAGGTGCAGGATCGCGTGTTCGATGCCGCCGATATACTGGTCGACCGGCAGCCAGTAATCCGCCGCCGCGCGGTCGGTCGGTTCTTCCGCGCGGGGCGAGGCGAAGCGGGCGAAGTACCACGACGAATCGACAAAGGTGTCGAAGGTGTCGGTTTCGCGCTCCGCCGGCTTGCCGCATTTCGGGCAATCGACATTCTTCCACGCGTCATGGCGGTCGAGCGGGTTGCCCGGCCGGTCGAAGGAAACGTCGTCGGGCAATACCACGGGCAGGTCTTCTGCCGGCACGGGAACGGCGCCGCAATCGCCGCAATGGATGATCGGGATCGGGCAACCCCAGTATCGCTGGCGCGAAATGCCCCAGTCGCGCAGGCGGAAATTGACTTCGCGCCTGCCGCTGCCCGCGGCTTCGATCCGCCCGGCGATCTCCGCCTTGGCGGTCTCCACGTCCATGCCGTCGAGAAATGCCGAATTGGCCAGCCGGCCGTCATCCGTATAGGCGACATCGTCGACCGAAAAATCTTCCGCCCC
>Ga0255771_1002504_pt1 | contig 18332 bp, 22 predicted proteins | sample 011ome_19_FD_179969 | JGI IMG/M metagenome (GOLD analysis project Ga0255771, IMG submission 179969) | Coastal salt marsh microbial communities from the Groves Creek Marsh, Skidaway Island, Georgia - 011510BT metaG (version 2) | ecosystem: Environmental > Aquatic > Marine > Intertidal zone > Salt...
GGTGTCTTTGGTGGCGCAGAAGCGTTCCAAGCAGGTAGCTACACTGGGCCAACCACTATCGCTGGTCAGGTACAGAAGGCTAAGGACTTCTTTACTGGTGGCGGCCAAGAAGCGGCATTGACCGATCCTACACAGGCAGCTGCTGAGACCGTAACTGAAGTGCAGGAAGCAGCTGCTACAGGCATGCCTGCCGATCCTTTTGCTGCCACTCAAGCAGGCACTGCTGCGCCTATGCAGGCCCCTGCAGGTATCGAAACCGTAATGCCTTCCGATCCTTTTGCTGCTGGTCCGACAGGACTACCTGCTTCAGCACCGCCCGCCACAGGCGCTCCTGCAGCTTCTGTTCCTACGGTTTCTGGCACTACTGTCACTGCAACTCCTCAAACGCCGGGCTTTTTTGAAAGCGTTAAAGACGCCTTTGTTGATGTAGGTGCGGGGGACAGAGGTTTCACAGAGAGCCTTAAAGATGCTTTTCTTCCCGGTAAAGGGCCAAGCTTTACAGAAGTCTTAGAAAGTAAAGGTATTGATCCTTTTACCGCTACCACTGCTCAACAGGAAGCAGCAAAACAAGTAGCTCTTGAAGCGGCGCCCGGTTTAGTCCGACGATACGCTCCTCTCGCTGCCACTGGCTTGGGTGTCATGGGCCTTACAGGTGGGTTTAAGGCAGAAGAGCCGCAAATACCTGAAGGCTTTGAGGGCATCATGGGCACGCCGGGCATGGACCTGTTACGTCAGTATCCTGAGCTATATGGCCTGCGGTTCGGTGGTGTGCAGCCAATGTCCACGACCAGCCCATATCAGACCTACACGCCACGTCCTGTGGGCGCTGCAAAGGGCGGCAGTATGGACCGCAGCAAGTTTCCACGTAAGAACGGGGCGATTAACGGTCCCGGCACCGAGACATCTGACGACATCCCAGCAATGCTGAGTGATGGTGAGTTTGTCTTCACCGCCCGCGCTGTACGTGGCATGGGCGACGGATCACGGCGCAAAGGCGCCAAGCGCATGTACGCAATGATGAAGAAATTAGAGGGCAGAGCCAATGGTTGATGAAACTATCTCCACGCAAATAGTGCGGGAGGCGCCCGAGGTCGAGGCGTATAAGCTCGGTCTCATTCAAGAAGCACAGCGTCTCTACAACCAGCCGATGTTCCTGCCTGCCACAGAGGCCGCAGGACTTTCTGGTACTGAGCTGCAGGCGATTGATTTTGCCAAGCAAGGTATAGGCGCATTTGAGCCGTATATCCAAGCTGGCTCTCAGGGTTTGACTCAGGGCATGGACCTTGCCCAGCGTGGTGCTTTGGCCGCTGGAGCTATCCAGACTGCGCCACAGTATCAGGCCGCTCAAAGGATGCTAGGACGCGCTGTCCCTGTATTGGGCCAAGGCATAGGCGGTATTTTGGGTTCTGCTCAGGCGTATGACCCGACCAGTGCAGCTGCCTTTATGAACCCTTACCAGCAGGCAGTCACTCAGAACGCTCTCAGAGAGATGCGCCGTCAGGCAGATATCGCGGGCCAAGGGCAGGCAGCTCAGGCCGTGGCAGCCGGTGCCTTTGGTGGCACTCGAGAAGGCGTCCAGAGGGCCGAGACGGAGCGTGGCGTTCAGGACCTGATGCAGCAGCGTATCATGCAGGATTACGCTCAGAACTACTTACAAGCGCAGCAGGCAGCACAGGCAGCCTTCGAGGCGCAACAGGGCCGTCAACTGGCCGGTGGACAGGCCCTTGGTCAGGCAGGCATGCAGTTTGCCAATCTGGCGCAGGGTATTGGTGGTTTGACCGCCCAGCAAGTGGCCGGAGACATCTCCAAAGCACAGGCTCTTGGCAGCCTTGGCTCACAGATGGGTGCCTTGGGTACACAATATGGCGCCTTGGGCCAAGCGACACAGCAACTCGGCGCTGCTGACGTAGGCTTACTGGCTGGTCTTGGTGGTCTCGAGCGACAAATCGAGCAGGCTCAGATCGACGCGATCCGACAGACTCAACTGCAGGAGGCTATGGCGCCTTATCAGCAGCTGGGCTTTGTGTCCGATATTTATCGCGGCGCTCCAACGACTTCTATGGCTTTGACCTCTCAGACCGCACCAACTGCCAGCCCGCTGCAGACCGCAGTAGGTTTGGGCGTAGGCACGCTGGCAACCGCAGCAGGCGCAAAGACAGCCGGACTTTTCTAGGTGGATAAAATGGCGAAAGAGCAAAAAGTGAAAGACGACGAGATTGAAAACGTCGGCATCATGCAGGGCTTCATGGATGACATTGAAGAGCTGATGGAAGAGATCGCCGAGGCCGAGATGTCTGGTGGTGGCGAAGATCAAGACATGGCCAAGCTGATGGACCGTCGTCCTGATTCACCTGAGGTCTTAATGAATAACCTGCGCGGTGATTACCGCTCGGTCGATGCCAGACGCGAAGAGCTGGCTGATCTGGTAGGCATGAGCGCAGCAGTAGAAACACCTGATGATGTGTTGGCTCTCCTACAGCCTGTATTAGCACAGCAAGGGATCGAAGCACTAACACCATCGTCGTCACTCCCCTTTGGAACGATGGCTCCAGCCGCCGCTATGCCTCCACCTCCCATGGAAATGGCTGCAGCTGGACTTCCAGCGCCCCCGGTTGAGCCGGGCGGCGTTGGCTCTTTACCTATGGGTATGGCTGAGGGCGGCATTGTTCAAAATTTTCAAGACGGTAGCGGTGAGGCGGGCGTTACCCCAGCAATGACATTCTCGCCTGAAGTAGCTGCAGAAGCGGATAGAAGGATTCTTGATCTTCTAGCGCAGCAGCCTGTAGCTGTTCCTGATCTTATGGCAAGGACCCAAGAGCTTACGCCGCAATATGCAGACATTCTCGGAACTGCTGACAAGGACGCGATCCGCGCACAGATGTTGTTCGACATAGGTCAGGCGGCTCTGGGCTTTGCCGGTAACGTAGGGCCTCAGGGCCAAGCACTGCGCGGCTCTATGGCTGCACGTCTGGCTCAAGCGACAAGCGCCCTGCCCGGTCAGATAGGCGCACGTACTGCTGAGTTACAAAAAGGAGAGCAAGCAGCACGGCTCGCGGCTCTTCAAGGCGCACAAGCGGAAAGAAGCGCGGCCATGGAATCAAACATAAAGCTTAGTGAGCGTCAGCTGGATTTGCTGGAGGAAATAGCAAAGAGCAGCAGACCCGGCAAGCTTAGTGCGTATGAAGAAAAGATTCAGGACCTGATTACCACTTTTCAACTGCCTAGAGAGGAGGCTGTGCGGATAGTCAATGAGCAGGTCAGACTTGAGCCTAATTCAGGCAACCTTATTATTCGTGACCCCATAACTGGGGAAGCTGAAGTGGTTGAAGTTGGGTTCCCAGAACCTCCAACTGATCCAACCAGACCACCTGAAGTTGATCCTAAAGACCTGTCTTTTGATGTTGGAACAGGAACGGGCCTTTTTGCAGGTCTCAGAAACGTGTACAGCAGTACATTAGGACAACTTCCTTTCTTGCCTGCAGCACTTGAGACGGAAGAGGCTGCACAAAGACTACGTTTCTTGGAAAGAGATGCAATCTCTTCTCTTGCCACAACCACTCGCCCATCTGTGGTGGAACAGGCACGTATTCTAGCCACTATTCCTCAGGCGCTTGATTTCAGTCAAAACCCTGAAATCGCTCAAGAGAGTTTAGCTAATTTCGTAGACCTGATGGGTCAGGTCTATGTTGATGATGTTAAATACAGCAATGATATTTCAAATCCCAAAGCAGAGCGCGACAAGTCTGCGGCTAGATCAAGAGCCGTGCAGCGCACGATTAATTCATTGTTGCGTGAGGACGCTTCTAAGCTCTACTTCGATACGATTAACAATGTTGTAACCGCAGATGCTGGCGAGTTTGGTGACATGACACGAGAGCAATTGCTCGAGGTTAACGTGGCTGACCTAAGCGGGGACGCCCTTGCCGACTACATAGTCGCAGTACAAAAGTTTCAATAGGTAAAAAAGATGGACGAAGAAGAGAACGGCGCCACTTCAGAAGAACAGCGTAATCGTGCGTTAGCTCTGCAGCTTCAACTGTCTCTTCAAGAACAGGCTGAAGAGACAACTGCGCCTGATCCATACGAAGGACTAGAGGACCGAGTGCCTTCAGCAGTACGAAGGTTTGATGAGTTTCTGGCGGCAAATATTCCCGGTGCTCGAGCAGCAGGTGAGTTTGCTGCGGAAACATTGGATACCTTAGTTCTGGACTACCTCCCAAAAGACTGGAAAAACAAACTAGCTGAGTATGGCGTTGGTTTTCCTGCAGGCGCTGGCATGGAAGGCAAAGGAGGAGCCGCTGCAAGGGCTTTGGGCATGGCCCTTCCATTTGCTGTAGGCATACCATACGCTGGTCAACGTGTTGCACAACAAACTCTCGCCACAATGGCCAGACCTTCCGCCGCTGTAAGGAGCGTGCCCGTTCCTACTGGTGCCACCATATCTGGCGGTGTTCAGGGAGGCAGAACGGGTATGACCCGAGAAATGTTGTCTGAAATAGGTGAGACAGCAGCAAGAAATCCTGCCGCGTTCCTTGGGATTGAATCTGCAGCTGCAACCGCCGCAGGCGTAGCGGGCGAAAGCGTAAGGACATCTGAAAGCATTTCTCCTGAGTATCGGCCCTTTGTCCAAGTAGGAACTGAAATTTTAGTTGGTGGCGGCGTCGGTGCCCTTCCTGTTGTAATCCCAAAAAGCCACCGCGCTCTGGTTGATGCTATTAAAACCAACATTTTGCCTATGACCAGAGAGGGGTCTGGTATTCGAGCAGCAAGGCAAATGCAAGAAAGAGCTGGAGGCGCAGAAAGAGCAGCTGAATTGGCTGATCTTTTGGATGATATTCCAGAAGGGGTTACCCCTGCTCAATGGTTAGGCGATACGGTGCTAATGTCGCAACAGGCCCGTCTCGTTGCTGATAACCCAGACCTTGCCAATCAGATTGCTGTGGACCTTCTTCAAGCCAGACGAGCGGCGCAACAAGAGCTTGCAGATGCTCAGGGCGTTCCACGAACCAGACAGCAGTGGGAGCAGTCCGTCATACAACGTGTAACTCCTGAAGGTGTCACCATACAACAAGGCCAAACAGATGAAATGCTAAAGCAGGCATTTGATTCGTTTGACCCCTTGTATGAACCAACCAAAGGTTTCTTGGTAGACCTTACTCCGGGCCAGCTTAAACCTAAACGAGGTCAGCCTGCGCTTTCTCAGCAAGCGGAAAACATTTTAGGTGCTACTGACAACCAGAACATCATGGCCACTCGAGAGAGTCGAGAAGCCGTTCAAGATTGGATACAAAATCAGCTAACTAAGTATCCCGGGATTAGAGTGTTTAACCCTAACGCGGCAAACGTCACCAAAACAGATGACTTGCTGCAGCTAAGAAGTGATCTAAGAAGTGAGCAAAGAGCGCAACGTCAAGCCGGTAACCTTGAACGAGCTGATCTGCTGGGTTCTGCTGAAGCAGAATTGACACAGGTTATAGACAATGCGCTTCCAAGGGACCTGCAGTTGCAGCTTCGAGAAGCCGATAGCCTGTATCGTCAATACAAAGTCATTGAAACAGCCGTCTACAACACCGGCGACAATGTTCTGACTCCTGACATGATATCTGAGGCAATACGCACGGGTAATCTTACGACTCCCGGCAGATACGCTAGGGGAGAGTCGCCTGAGGTACAACGGCTCAGGGACTTAGCTTTGTCTGGTAGAGACCCTGTCGAGTACATAGGTGACCCAGAAAGAGCAGCGTTGATTGTTCGAGACCTGAACCCAAACGAGCGAAGGACTGTCCACGCTCAATTTATTGAAGGCTTGATTAACAGAGCAAAACCTTCTGCTGCCGAAGTGACTGATGGCGTTGTGATGGTGTCCGGCGAGAGACTCAACCGAGACCTGATTGACAATATAGACACCATGAAAGCATTAGGCATGACCGATGTCGAGATAGGTCGTGTTCAAGACATTGCACGACGAATACGAGTAATGGAAGAGAAGTCCCCCGCTGCAGTGGCTAATTTGTTTGATGACGGTCCCTCTACCATCATGGAATTGTTAGCGGCTGTTATAGGTGCCAAGCAGGGTTCCAACATAGCCTCCACTGCAAACATCGGGCAGAGCCTAGTCTTAGCTCAGTTCTTTTCTAATCGCGCAAGAAACTTCCTTCGCTTTATGACCGCTGACAAAGCAACACAGCTTCTGCGTGATGCCGCGGTGGACCCTAAGCTTTATCAGGAGCTGCTTCGCAAACAGGTCACCAGTCCTAGACAGGGCAGAGAACGGGCACGTTATGTTGAGAGTTATATCTTGACTGCCCCGGATGCGTTTTATGAGGAGCTGGTTGAGCAGATACCTACCTCAGCCGAGGAAGAAGTCGAGGTAACCATACCTCCCCAAGCTCGAGTCGCGCCCCCAGCGCCACAGACCAGAGGTGTCCCGGGTATGGGAGCAGAGACCGCGGCCCCCGCGCCAGAGGCTGCAGCACCGACTGGGCCAGTGAGTCCGTCCAGCCGAGAAATGCTGCAGCAGCTATTCCCCACCGACTTTATTGCTTGAATGGAACTCGTCCACGCGGCGAAGCCACATGTCTTTATAGCCCTGAAACTCACGGCCCGCTGTCGAGAACTCGGCAGTGCTGCCGTCTGAGCGTACAGCCATCAGGACAACGGCGTTGTCGATATTAGTGCCGTGCAGCGCATCGTGCGCCAGAGCGTAGGCCGCCAGCTGACAGAAGTAGTCTTCGATCCACTGTCGCTTCTTTGGTTTGTTGCTCTGCTTGAAGTCAATGATGTGCGGCTTGTCTCGATACACGCCAACCAAGTCAGTCGTGCCTGCATACTTTTCTGGATAGTACAGCGACACCTCGCTGCCCCATATCTCATTCACATTGCGAAAGTACGTGTTGATGATCGTGTAGCCCATCTCGTAGCCCTTGCACATCTCCCAGTTGGTCGGGCGTGGCAGGTCTCGATAGGCAACCATGCGCTCGATCACTTCGTGCAGGTACGTGCCCACGCGGCTGGCTTCGTTCTTAATCCGATCAGCCTCCTCCTGACCAACCCTCGCGATCCACGCATCAAGCGCCCCTTTGTCTTTCTTGGTGGCTGACAGGATAGTGGTGACGCTGGGAAGCTTCTGGTCGCCGTACACGTAGCGTCTGCCTTCTGGCAAGTCCTGACGCTGCAGAGAGTGGTATTTGAACTTCTTCTTAATCGGTATCAGATCAACCATGCTTTTATCTCCTCCCCAAGCACCTCGTTTGCAATGTCTATTTTGTCGCGCAGCGCCTTCACTATCTTTTCGTCAACGGTCCCGGGAGACATCAGGTCCACGTAGGTCACCGAGCGGGTCTGCCCAATGCGGTGAGCGCGGTCTTCTGACTGCAGCCGGACCTCGAGGTCGAAACTGTTACTGTAATACACAACCGTATCAGCAGCGGTGAGCGTCAGGCCATAGCCCCCGGTGCGCGGGTTGCCGACAAAGAACCGCAGCTCGCTGTCCGGGTCCTGAAACTCTTTAACCACACGCGCCCGCTCGTCGTCATCCGTGTCGCCGTAGTACGTGCCGACAGCGTTCATGCCATATTCTTTCTGCAGCGCCAATTTTATGGCGTCAATATCATGACGGTAGTTTGCCCAGATGATTACTTTGTCAGAAGCCTCCTCAATGACGCAGAGCAGCTCCTGTATGCGATTGCTGGGAACTTCGACAACTCGGTCGTCGTCTAGCTTGACATGCCCACAGACGATCTGGTGCAGTCTCATGAGCTGTGTCAAAGCATTGACGGTGCTGACCATGCCGTCTTTGAGCAGCGCCAGCGCCATTGTCTTCATCTCCTGATAGGCTTTCACCTGCTCCTTGGTAAGGGGCACCTCTCGTTTGATGTACACCTTCTCTGGTAGGTCTAGGCACTCGTCCTTACGGATACGATAGCTAAATTTATCGAGCTTCTCTTTCAGCTCATCGAGCTTGCGGTAGCCGACCACCTTCTTGAAGCTGTGGCTGCCCATGTTCTTTTCGACCAGCACAGCGTACCGGGCACGAAAGGCGTAGTAGCTGGTGGAGTTCAGACAGTCGGGGTCGAGGAAGTCGCACTGTTGAAACAGGTCCAGAGGCGACCGGGTGACAGGCGATCCTGTCATGATGCGCTTGTACTTTGCTTCTCGCCCTATCTTCACAGCGTTTTTGGCACGCTTGGCGGTGGGCGTCTTGATCGTGGTTGACTCATCAATCGCCATGAAACATTTCGTGCTTCTGACAAACCGACTCGCATACTCAAAACCCTTGGCGGTGCTAAGAGCCTCGATGTTCATGACGAGAATCTTCAGGTCTTCGGTGACTTCCCACAGGTTTTCAAGCACAGCCTTCTCTGCCTTTCTTGGCGACGGAGTCCATAGCGCGATACGTGAGATGATGTGATCAGGAAGGTGTTTTGGCAGTTCGAGATTTACCCAGTTGCGGTAGACGCCCTTGGGTGCAATGACCAGAGCAGCATTGATTTCGCCCCGGTCGTAAAGCATCGACATGTTGTTGATCACCATAAAACTTTTGCCGGTGCCCATGTCCGCGAACAACGCAGCAACGGGCCTACGCCAAAACCTTTCCAGATAATCACGCTGATGCTTATACGGTTCGTTCTTGAACCGATAAGTTTCAATCCACATTTTTTCCACAATATATCCTTTCTGCTTTCTGTTTGCTTTCTGAGCGAATGATTGTACTATAGCCGTCCGCTTTGCGGAAATACATTAACGAGAAAGGAGAATGCACATGCCAACCGTGTATGTTGTATCTGAAACAGGAAAGCACAATATATCCCCCGCTCTTGAGTACGGGCAGATTGAAGTTGTGTTACCACCGTCTCAGTCACAAGTCATTTTTTCATCAGGACCTACCGTCGCTCGCGTCAAGCGGAGTTTAGAAAACTTCTGCGACGACGATTATCTATTGTTCATTGGAGACCCGACGGCTATTGCCATCATGGCTACCGTAGCGGCGTCCAAGAACCACGGACGTTTTAAGTGTCTCAAGTGGGACAAACAGGAACGTCGGTACATTCCAATTCAAATAGATTTGTTCAACAGAGGAGAAGGCGACGATGATTGATTTTGAAAAAGACGCTGACGCGCTCAAGCTGCAAGACGATGAGATTCAAGGTATCAGTAACCTTGCAAAGAAAGCTAAAGAAATAGCTGTAATGGTCGCTGACCTCGAAGCTTTACTCAAAGAAAGAAAGAATCAACTCAGAAAATTAACTGAAGAGGCAATACCTGAAGCGTTAGCGCAGACAGGTATGACCGGCTTCACGATGGAAGACGGCAGCAAGATAGAGGTTAAACCCTTTTATTCTGCGTCTATTCCTGCCGCACGCAAGGCTGAAGCATACGAGTGGCTGCGCGAACACGGCATGGATGACATCATCAAGAACACCGTAAGCGTCCGGTTCGGGCGTGGTGAAGACGAGCTTTGCTCTCGTCTTTTAGAGCTTCTAGGCACGCAAGGCTATCCCGCCGAGCAGGCTGAGAAGATTGAACCCATGACTCTGAAAGCATGGGTCAAGGAACAGGTCGAGAGAGGCAACGAGTTTCCCACGGAACTCTTCGGGGCCTATATCGGTCAAAAAGCAACGATTAAATCTTAAAGACAAAAGGTAAAAGTATCATGGCTAAAGCACAAAGCAGTGAAGTAGCAGAGAAGAAATCCACCGAAATTGCAGTGGCTGCATCATTTGAAGCAGACGCGCAGGTGGGCTTTGAGCAGATGGGACAGGACGATCTAGCCCTGCCTTTTTTGAAAATCCTGACCAACATGTCGCCAGAGATTGGCGAGGTTGATGGTGCCTCTCCCGGGATGCTGTACAACAGCGTGACCGGAGAACTGTTCAGTGGAGCCGACGGCGTTGTCGTCATACCGTGTGCCTATGTACGTCAGTACATTGAATGGCAGCCACGTGGCTCTGGCAGCGGCGCACCAGTCAACATACATCCAGCCACGTCCGATATCCTGAGCAAGACGCACCGCGAGCCGGGCGAGAGCAAGGACTTTCTGGACAACGGTAACTATATCGAGAACACGGCGAATCACTATGTCATGGTTATCGATAAGGATGGCGTGCCCAATCCAGCACTGATCGTTATGAAGTCCACTCAGCTCAAGAAGAGCCGCAAGTGGAACAGCATGATGATGTCAGTAAAGCTGCAAGGCGCGAATGGTCTTTACACGCCGCCAATGTTCAGCCAGCAGTATCGACTGACCGTTGTGAGCGAGTCCAATGATCGAGGCAAGTGGCATGGCTGGGAGATTGAGCGCATCGGTAGCGTGGAGGACGCTGGTGTTTATCAGTCTGCAAAGGCGTTTGCAGAATCCATTCAAGCAGGGCAGGTGAACGTCAAGCATGAGAGTGACGACAAAGCCTCTGCAGGAGATACGCACAGCCATTTCTAACCGTTAGACAACACCGGGGCCTTGTGCCCCGGTGCATTTGAGAAAGAAGAATGCTTGCCAAATTCAAAGAAACATTTTGGGGCCTTGATACTGCATACGGCACGTACAAAATCAACGGCACCAATGACAAGAACAAACAGACTGGGAAGGGGACTGTGGTTCGGCAGCCGCCGAGCGATGACCTATGGCAGAAGCACCTCGACGGTATCGAGCCGTCGCTGGGCATCATACCGATACGTGCAGACAACAGCTGTACGTGGGGCGCCATTGACGTTGACCAATACCCCTTAGACCTGACCGCCTTCATCAAGAAGGTGAGAGAGCTGGAGCTGCCCCTTGTTGTGTTTCGCAGCAAGTCAGGAGGCGCTCACGCCTATGCGTTCACCAAGGACCCCGTGCCAGCTGGCGAGATGCAGGATTACCTGAACGCCTGCGCGGCATTACTGGGTCATGCGGGCAGAGAGATATTCCCCAAGCAGCGAGAGATTTTGATCGAGCGCGGCGACACCGGGAACTTCCTGAACCTGCCTTACTTTGGTGGCGATAAGACACTTCGCTATGCGATCAAAGACGATGGCAGCGCGGCCACGATGGACGAGATGTTTGCGATGTACGATCAGTACGCGCAAGAAAAGCTTGTTATTCCGCGCAAAAAGAAACAAGAGAATGACCCGCTACGTGATGGGCCGCCATGCCTGCAGGCTCTGTGTTCGCAGGGCTTTCCCGAAGGCACACGAAACAATGGCATGTTCTCCCTCGGCATCTTCCTGAAGAGAGCATTCCCAGAGAAGTGGGAAGACAAGCTGCTCGAGTTCAACATGAAGTTCTTTGATCCACCGCTCGGCTTGTCTGAGATGGGTCTGGTCCAGAAGCAGCTGGAGAAAAAGGACTACAAGTACAAATGCAAGGACGATCCGCTTAAATCGTTCTGCAACTCTGGCCTATGCCGCAGCCGTAAGTACGGTGTCGGTGGCGATGGTCCAGATAGCCCGCAGCTTGCTTCACTGACCAAGTACAACTCCGAGCCGCCTTTGTGGTTTCTTGATGTGAACGGCAAGCGCGTGGAACTCGAGACAGAGACCCTGTTCAACCAGATGCACTTCCAGCGTGCCTGCATGGAACGATTGAACTTGCTGCCGCCTACCATGAAGAAAGCAGACTGGGAGATGCTCATCAACGAGCTGCTGCGCGAAATGGTAGAGCTGGAGCAGATCACCGAGGCAAGTGAGGACACGACTGTCACGGGTCGATTCAACGAGCTGGTCGAGGAGTTCACTACGCACCTGCAGCAGGGCATGGATAAAGACGAGATACTGCTGGGCCGGGTGTGGACTGATGAAGAGAAGGGCGAGGTCTTTTTCAGAATGAAGGACCTCGAGGCACACCTCAAGCGCAACGGGTTCACCGGGCTGTCTGCCCCCAAGATATCGCAGCGGTTACGTGATATGGGTGGCGAGAGTGTAGTGATGCGGCTCAAGGGCCGAGGAACACGGGTCTGGAAGATGCCTGTGTTTGATGCACAGGACGCGCCATTCGACGCGCCGAAGACATACGACGACGTACCATTTTAGAAAGGAGAACAATATGAAAATTAAAATCGAGAAGAATGTCCCCATCCCAGAAGGAGGGCGCGCCAGACCTAAAAAACCACTTAGGTTGGCATTAGAAAAGTTGGAGGTAGGAGACAGTTTTGTATACGAAACGCCCGAGTATCCAGCCAAGGACAAGATACGAAACGTTATCTACCATGTTCATATCAGCTCTAAAAAGAAGTTTATGACGAGATCGATTGGCGGCATTAAACGTAGAGTGTGGCGAATTAAATAGGAGGGATTATGGAAGTTTTTATTATTGGGCTTGTGATATCCATTATCGTTATTGAAGCAACGCAGTGATCACCAAACTATTTGGACCGCCGGGTAGTGGCAAGACAACCTACCTGCTGGAGACGGTCGCCAAGGAACTCGAGGCAGGCACGCATTCGGTGGATATCGGCTACTTTGCTTTCACTCGCAAAGCCGCCTTTGAAGCCCGGGACCGTGCCATCGAGAAGTTCCCACACCTGAACGCGGACACTGATTTCCCGTGGTTTCGCACGCTGCACAGTCTGGCATACGGCTGTCTCGGTGTTGAGAGCAAGGACATCATGTCAGCCAAGGACTATGCCGAGTTCGCCAAGAGCGTCGGACTAGACGTGGCTACCAGCACAGACGGCGACGACTTTGTGGTCCGCGCAGACAACGCGATACTGAACGAGATCAACATTGCCCGCATCAAAGGCGAGGACCTCAGGACGCACTACAACCGGAGCAGCATCGACATCGAGTGGTATCACTTTGAATATGTCGAGCGCAGCTATCGCAAATTTAAAGAAGCCAAGATGCTGATGGACTTTACCGATCTGCTCGAGCAGATCGTGGAACAGCCGGAGCGACTGCCCACGCTGCAGGCGTTGATTATCGACGAGGCTCAGGACCTGTCCAAGCTACAGTGGAAGCTGGTGATGCAGCTGGCCGACAAGGCACAGCGCACGTGGATAGCCGGGGACGACGATCAGGCGGTGTACGTCTGGGCAGGCGCCGATGTCGAGAGCTTCCTGTCGTGCGACGGTGACGTGCATGTGCTGAACCAAAGCTACCGGGTGCCGTCTAAGATACATTCGTTTGCCGACAAGATCGTGCGGCGAATCCAGCAACGTCAGCCCAAGGAGTGGTCTCCACGCACCGAGGGCGGCGAGATCAGTTACTACAACGATTTCCAGCAGGTGGATATCAGCTCAGGGCAATGGCTTATCATGGCCGCCACCAACTACATGCTGAACGACATGCACGAATGGATTAAGTCTCAGGGGCTGCTGTTCGAGCGCCACGGACACAAGAGTGTCAGCGAGGCGATGCTGTCAGCTGTGATTGGCTGGGAGAGATTACGAGCAGGCAGGGACATCAACTATGCCATGCTGAAGAACGTCTATCGATACCTTGGTGTGGGGATGGTTTCCCGGGGACACCGGACCTTGAAAGAGGCGGAGCCTGAAGACATGTTCTCGATGGAGGACCTCAAGGAAAAGCACGGGCTACTCACTGACGCGATATGGCACGAGGCGCTGGGCAAGATCGGCGAGGACAAAAGAGATTACCTTGTGGCCGTGCTGCGCCGAGGCACCAAACTTACTGCCAAGGCGCCAATACAACTGTCCACGATTCACGGAGCAAAGGGTGGCGAAGCAGACAACGTGCTTCTGATGACCGACCTCTCTCCGCGCTTTGCAAAAGAATACGAGTATAATGCCGATAGTATTCACCGCTTGTTATACGTTGGTGTAACCAGAACACGTCAAGCACTGCACATAGTGCTTCCCAAAAACGGTGAACGAGGATTTAGATTTTGAGCGATGTATTAAGCAGTGAGTGGCTACCGCCGCAGAACTTTCCCGACCTGTCAGAGGCAAAGGAGATCGCAATCGATCTCGAGACATGCGATCCAAACATGGAGAAGTTCGGACCCGGTTGGCCACGCAAGGATGGTTTCATAGTTGGTTACGCTGTCGCAGTAGACGGATGGTGTGGCTATTACCCGATCGCACACGAGGGCGGTGGCAATCTGGACAAGCGCATTGTCGAGATGTGGATAGCCGATATCCTCAAGCTGCCCTGCCCGAAGATCATGCACAACGCGGCATACGACCTCGGGTGGCTGTTGGCCTCGGGCTTTGAGGTGAACGGCGACATTATCGACACGATGATAGCTGCCGGGCTGGTAGACGAGAACCGATTCAGCTATGCCCTAAACGCTCTGGGCTTTGACATGCTCAAGGAAGTGAAGTCCGAGGAGGCCCTGAAGAAGGCTGCAGCGGACTTTGGCGTACACCCGAAGAAAGAGATGTGGAAGCTGCCAGCGATGTATGTGGGCGCCTACGGTGAGCAGGATGCGGCTCTGACGCTGAAGCTCTGGCATCACCTGCAGGTGCTGATGCGGCAGGAGGAAGTTGAAAGCATATTCGAGCTGGAGCGCGAGCTGCTGCCTGTGCTGGTGGGCATCACCTACAAGGGCATACGCTTTGATCGTGACAAGGCTGAGCAGCTGATTGTTGAGCTGCGTGACAAAGAAAAGAAGCTGATCAAGAACATCAACAAAGAGGCTGGGGTCCCAGTCGATATCTGGGCAGCTGCCAGCATTGCCAAGGCGTTTGACGAGCTGGGTATCCCGTACCCACGCACCGAGAAGGGCGCACCAAGCTTCACACGCAGTTTTCTCGAGGGCTGTGACCACAAGGTGGCCAAGGCGATAGTCGCCGCCAGAGAGGTCAACAAGACGCACAATACCTTCCTGCAGCCGTACCTCGATGCCAGTGAGGCAGATGGAAGGATTCACTCGCATATCAACCAGCTCCGCGGTGACGGTGGCGGCACGGTGACCGGGCGACTGAGCATGGCGCAGCCGAACCTGCAGCAGGTGCCTGCACGGCACCCAGTGACTGGGCCGATGGTCCGAGGATTGTTCCTGCCGGAAGAGGGCGAGCTGTGGGCCGCTAATGACTTCAGCTCTCAGGAGCCACGCCTGCTTGTGCATTACGCGAGCCTGTTGCAGCTGGACGGTGCCGAAAAGATGGCCACGGCATACCGCGAGGACCCGGACACGGACTTTCACCAGATGGTTGCCGACATGGCAGGCATCACCAGAAAGCAGGCGAAGACCATCGGGCTGGGCCTAATGTATGGAATGGGCAAGCGCAAGCTGTCTGAGCAGCTGGACCTGTCGCTGGAAGAGGCGTCTGAGCTGATTCAGACTTTCCACGAGCGCGTTCCGTTCCTCAGGGGCACCGTGCATGCGGTACAGAAAAAGATCGAACACCCGGCCTCTGGCGGCGCCATACGCACGCTGCTGGGCAGGAAGTGTCGCTTCCCACTGTGGGAGCCACAGGCATGGGGCATCAATAAAGCCCTGCCTTACGAAGAGGCTTACGCAAAGTATGGGGCACGAATTAAGCGCAGTATGACCTACAAGGGCACGAATAAATTAATTCAGGGTTCTGCCGCGGATCAGGCGAAAAGTGCCATGCTGGCAGTGCATAAGGCCGGGTTCAATATTTTATTGCAGGTACACGACGAGGTGGCGCTGAGCGTGAAGACAAGAGAGGAGGCCGAGGAGGCTGCCCAGCTGATGCGCGAAGCCGTCAAGCTGGAGGTGCCAAGTAAAGTAGATGTGGAGATAGGGGAGACATGGGGCAGTGCCGACTAAAAAACCGTTTAAATACGCCGTAAAAAGCCGCAGGCCCAAGGCCAAGCCAAAGAAAAAACCGGAGGGGTATGTCGCCCCTCCGTCGCCCAAGGACCGCTGCACACCGTGGGTTAGCGTCACAATGCGAGCCGAGCATTACGCAATGCTACGGGAGATCGCCGAGTACTTCGAGGCACCTGTAAGCAAGGTGACGGCCACGATGGTAGTGCAGCAATACTGCAAGTTATTACGGGAGGTTGAGCCGGTGACGGCCCAGAAAATAATGGAGGCGTATCAGAATGACGAAAGACACGAGGGTCAGCTCCTCGATCTTATCTTTGATAGTTGGAGTTGAATATGAGGTGATGCCCGCAGAGCATGGGCTGCCAGAACAAATCGACATCCTGTCTGTGTCGATAGAAGTAAAAGGTAAAAACGGCAGGAAGAGAAAGGTAGAATTAATTCACACACTCGAAGAAAGCGAAATACTGCAGCTGGAGGACGAGATAAATGAAGATCGAGAAGGTCAAAGATGACTGGTACCGCGTAACGATTAGCGTGCGCGGCAAGAAAGTCACAATGTTCGCCTATTCTAAGAAGGAGGCATGGGGCAAAGCCAAGACGTTTCTACGTCAACAAGGGGAGAGTTATGACCAACTACCTGACTGTGTTTGATCACGAGATCGAGGGAGAGCCTCGGCAGATCGGCGTGATTACATATTTTCGTGAACCGGCATGGCGCGGTGACCCACGTGAATGCCACAGTGATCTGGAGTTCTACGGGTTCATTGAAACGGACTACCACGTTCTGGACGAGAACGGTGAGTACCGGGACGAACTGCAGGAGTCAGGCGACACGGATCAGGTGATCGAAGCAATCAAGGAGGCAATGGGCGATGTTTAAAAGGCTGAAGGCCAAGCTGCTGGGGCAGAAGCCTCTGGATGAGGAAGAGATTCTGGCGATCTACATCAAGGCGTCTCAGCAGATGAAGATCGCGCCACTGTTCGCCAAGGACTTTGTGCGTCTGGTTGAAGAGAAGCACGGCATCACGGGCAAGTACACAGTGGAGCCGCAGACGTATGACTAGACCGTACCGGGCAAGCCTCGCCAGTGACCTGACCAAAAAGCCCTGTAAGTGCGGAGGCACGATGGGCGAGATCATCGGCTATGACGAGCGCAGTAATGGCAAACTAGTGCCCCTCCGGCGGGGGTGGTATTGTGTTGAATGTCGGAACTGGGAAAAAGCAATATTGCGGGAGATGACCGTTGAAAAATATTGAAGACTTTGTGGAGGGCGTCACGACGCTCAACGACGCCGTCTATCGCGCTGTGGAGGAAGTTCGCAAGGATCGAAAGGTAAGCAATGCCGAGCTGATGTGCGTCCTGAGCGGCCTCCTGTGCGCTCTGGCAGCTGATTGCGGCATGGACCACGACGACTTTCTGGACAGCCTGTCAATCAACTTCCTCGCCACCAGCACCGACATGGGCGTAGACCGGGGCACGATCCACTGATGGAACGGCTACTGGACCTGCTCGACGAGTATGAGGCCAAGGTGAAGTGCTATCTGGGCCTGCACGATTGGCACGAGTTCCACGCATGCGGCACCGAGCGGCGTATCTGCAGGACCTGCTCTGAGCAGCAGAAGATCATGGTTCACGAGCATAAAACGTGGATATCCGATAAATGGTAAAAAAATAGAAAATAAATGCTTGCACGCTGTTTATTCTTCCTGTATCTTCCCTCCTAGTTTGAATCGTTACTCATACAGGAGACAGTCATGAAACTTGCTACCAGAATCAACAAGCTTATCGTTAGCACTACACCCTTGAATGCCCACACTCAGAGGGGCATAGCTAGAAACCTTAGCCGCGGTAAAAATCGCTGGGTCAAGATTGGCAGTGCGCTGAACCCCAGCCTTTCCATATTTGCAGCTCGTGTTGTCAATCGTGCCAGCTCGCATCAGTCAGTTTCTGATGCGTTTGCAGCTTCTGGTGCGCTAAGGTAGAAAATAAACAGGCCCCTCCGGGGGCCATCCATACAGGAGACAGTCATGCAATTCACCGAACTTCAACTCGAAATGATTCAGCACCGCCTCGATGTGCCAGACGCAATGGCCGAGGTTCTCGCTGACACTCAGCAGATCAGTTACGAGGAAGCCTTTGAACTGGTCGAGAAGCACGCCACAGACTTGGTCTACAAGCTGCAGGCAGACTTGCCGCTCTATCCGGTAGAGGTTGCGCTGGTCATAGACATCGCTTTAGACCAGAGCTATCTCGCCTGCTGCGAGAACGCCATAGGCGACGAGTGGGACGATGGCAAGCCAATGACCCACCGCCGGTACAATCAAATCGAACGCTCATACTATGACCTGCGCGAAAAGTTATCTCGCGGCGTTGTAGTCTGGTAAATCAACCCGGCCCCTCCGGGGGCCATTCATACAGGAGACAGTCATGTCATATGCCCCTTCTTCAGTTTACCCCATCATCGACGGCGGCTTGTTCATCGAGCGTGAGTACGGCCACCTGTTCGAGTATGACAAGCACGGCGAAGGTCTCGTGCTGCACCCCGATCTGGCCACTGGCCGCAACACCGAATACCCCCACCGGGTTTGGGTTTCGGACAGCCCCATAAACGATTCTGGCTGGCGCTATGCGCTGGTCAAGAAGACCGTCGCCTAC
>Ga0255771_1002505_pt1 | contig 18319 bp, 21 predicted proteins | sample 011ome_19_FD_179969 | JGI IMG/M metagenome (GOLD analysis project Ga0255771, IMG submission 179969) | Coastal salt marsh microbial communities from the Groves Creek Marsh, Skidaway Island, Georgia - 011510BT metaG (version 2) | ecosystem: Environmental > Aquatic > Marine > Intertidal zone > Salt...
AATGAAAATAGATTTAATTTTGTAATATATGAAACATTAAGACAATATCTCTACACTTTTAAAAATAAAAAAACTTTATTTAATAAAAAAAATTTTGGTAATATCTCAATTATAAATCAAGCATTTCAAAGATGTTATCTGAAAAAAGAAAATACTAGATCATCTTTTTTAAATTTAATAAATAACCCTGATGGAGATTATTCAAGATATATATTCTTTTATATAAATTATTTGATCGAAAATAATCAAATTGAAGAAGCTAAAGCAGTTACTGATCAACTTGATTATATCAACTCTACACTTCTTTTATCCCAAAGCAAAAGCTGGGTAGATGGTAAAAAATTTAAAGAATTTGGCAAAATTTTTTCATGCAATAATCATAATGATATTGTTAGTGAGTTTTTATTTTTAATTTCTAATTTGTACTCCTCACAGGAGGATATTGAAAAATCAAATTTCTATTTAAATCTTTCAAATTATTTAAATCCAAAATTTATTTTAAACTCATCACTTGTAGCTGAAAATTTTTATTTAAACGGAGAATATGACAAGGCAAAAAAAATATTAAATATTTTTGATAAGAAATATGAATTTTATTATTGGTTTAGGGTAAAAAAAGAAGCTCAAATAATTATTAAAGATAAAGGGTATGAAGAAGGGATAGATTATTTAAGCTCAAAATTTAGTAAAATTAAAAATCCAAACGAGAAGATTGTTTTTGATGTTGCAAATTTTTATAAAAATTCAAAAAATTACGAAAAAGCAATTGAATATTATACTAAAATTATTTCATCCTTGGATGATAACTCAGAGATCAAATCTGATTTATTATATAGAAGAGGTGGCAGTTATGAACGATTAGGGGATTATCAAAAAGCTGATGAAGATTTAAAATATTCATTAAAAATTAATCCAGATGATGCTTATGTTTTGAATTACTTAGCCTATTCATGGTTAGAGCGTGATTATAAAATTGATCAAGCAATGGAAATGTTAGAAAAAGCATATGCTCTAAGAAGTAATGATCCTTATATTACAGACTCGATAGGGTGGGCGTATTATTTAATAGAAAATTATATTGAAGCAGAAAAATATATTAAAAAAGCAGTTGAACTAATGCCCGAAGATCCAACTGTTAATGATCACTATGGCGATATTTTATGGAAATTAAATAGAAATATTCAAGCCAGATATTTTTGGAACTATGTCCTAAGTTTAGATGACGCAGATGAAGATATTAAAAAAAAGATAAATATAAAAATTATAGAAGGTCTCCATAATTCTTGATGAAAATCTATGAAGTAAAATCATTTGCTAAGATCAATTTAGCTTTACATGTTACTGGCAAACTTGCCAACCTTCACAAAATTGAGAGTGTTGTTAATTTTATCGACTTACATGATAAGATATTTATCAAAAAAATTGATAGTAATAAGCACGATATTTCTTTCATAGGTAATTTTTCAAAAAATATAAAAAAAGATAATACGGTTAGTAAACTATTTAAAGTTTTAGAGGACAAAAAAATTTTAAATAATAAAAAATTTCAAATTAAGATTAAAAAAAATATCCCTCACGAAGCAGGTCTTGGAGGAGGGTCAATGAACGCCGCTACAATTCTAAATTTCTTAATTCAAAAAAAATTTATTAAGATTAATCAAAAAAAAATTATACAAATTTCAAAATTAATAGGCTCTGATGTAATTTTGGGTATTAATCCAAAGAGTGCAATTTTATCATCAAATGGGATTGTTAAAAAATTTTCAAAAACTTCGAGGTTTAATATTTTACTTATCCGTCCAAATTTTGGATGCTCTACAAAAAAAATTTATTCAGGAGTAAAAGATTTTAGTAAACCTATATTGAATAATCCTCGAAAAAATATGATGAATTTAAAGTCTTTATTAAAATATAAAAATGACTTAGAAAAAATTGCATTTACAAAGTACCCAAAGCTTAAAATATTAAAATCTTTTTTAGAAAATTTAAACCAACCCTTATTTGTAAGAATGACTGGATCTGGTTCAGTTATAGTTGCGTATTATCAAAAAAAACAAGATTGCAAATTAGCAAAAGTTAGATTTAAAAGAAAATTTAAAAATTATTGGTGCAATATATCAAAAACTATATAAATTTTATTTTTTTGTGCTATATGAAAGCAAGATTGGGGCGTAGCCAAGTGGTAAGGCACTGGTTTTTGGTACCGGCATCCTAGGTTCGAATCCTAGCGCCCCAGCCATATATGGATAACTTTTTAGATAAAATTTTTTTTAGATCTCGTAATCTTGATTATATAAGTCAAAATCTTATTGATTTAACAAATCAAACTCCTGCAAATAAAATTTTTGAAGCACTTAATTCTTACTCTCATAATAGTGAAGTGAGATACGTCGGAGGTTGTGTAAGAAAGATTATTAAAAAACAAATTGTTGATGATATTGATTTAGCCACAAATTTAAAACCTAGTGAAGTTTGTGATGCTCTTAAAAAAAAAGAAATTAATTTTTATGAAACTGGTATTGAGCATGGAACAGTAACTGCAATAATCGATAATAATAAATATGAAATTACTTCATTGAGAAAAGATATTTCTACAGATGGACGACATGCAAAAGTAGAATTTTCTATTGATTGGAAGGAAGATGCAGCCAGAAGAGATTTTTCGATTAATTCAATTTATTCAGATAAAGATGGAAATTTGTTTGATCCTTATAATGGTAAGAAAGATCTTGAAGAAGGTAACGTTAATTTTATTGGAGATGCAGAAAGTAGAGTTAAAGAAGATTATTTACGTATTCTTAGATACGTGAGATTTTTCATAAATTACTCTAATCAAAGCCATGATCCAAAAATAATTAAGATTATCAAAAGAAATATTGGTGGTGTTTCCAAATTATCATCAGAGAGATTGTTAGATGAATTCAAAAAATTAACAAAATCAAATGCATTCTTAAAAATATTTAATGACAAAACTTGTTTAGAGTTAATAAAAATAATTTTCCCTCAACTTACAAACTTAGATAATTTTATGAAATTAAATTCTCATGCTAAAGAAAATTTATCTAAAGTTGATTTTATTTTTCTATTGTCATTAATGATAGTTGATGGAACAGATAATACTGATTATTTTATTTATAAATTTAATTTATCTAAAAAAGATCAAAAAAGATTAAAGTCAATTAATTTTTTTTATAAAGAAAATGTGAATGTTAAATATTTTAATGAAAAGAACTTTAATAAAATTTTTTATTATAATGGCAAACAAACTGTACTTGATATTATTAATTTTAAATTATTCTCTTCTGTTAAAGTTGAAAAAAAATTATTAAAATTAATAGAAATTTATAAAAATAAAATTCTTCCTACTTTTCCAATAAGCGCAAAAACCATAATGGCAAAATATAATATTCCTGAAGGAAAGATATTAGGTAACAAACTTAAGTTGATAGAGGAAACATGGGTTCAAAATAGTTTCCAAATCTCAGAAAAACAAATTCAAAAAATTATTAAAAGTTAAATATATTTTACGTCTTTTATTTCAAAATTTTTAACTCCAGCAGGAGTCGTGATTTCCACTAGATCATTTTTATTTTTCCCAATTAGACCTTTGCCTATTGGTGATTGGAAAAAAATTAGCTTTTGTTTTAAATCAGCTTCGTCTTTGCCAACAATTTTATAGTTAATTTTTTCACCATTATCTAAGTTCTCTAAAAATACCGTAGAACCAAAGATTATTTTTCCATCATTATTTAATTTTGTAACATCGATGACGTTAGCTCTTGCTATAATATCATTTATCTCTGTTATTCTTCCTTCGTTGTGAGATTGTTCTTCTTTTGCAGCATGGTATTCTGCGTTTTCTTTAAGATCTCCATGTGATCTTGCTTCTGCAATTGCAGCTACAATCTCAGGTCTCTTTTTTTCTTTTAAAAAAACTAATTCTTCTTTTAGTTTATTCAATCCATTCAATGTTATTGGCTCTTTATCCATTTATTATTTCCATTTGGCAACTGGAGGTAACGACATTAATATACCCTCAACATTTCCACCAGTTTGTAAACCAAATTTAGTTCCTCTATCATATAATAAGTTAAATTCAGTGTATCTGCCTCTTTTAATATACTGCATCTCCTTATCTTTTAAAGTCCATTTTTTTTTAATTTTATTTTCTATAATGCTATTAAATATCATTTGAAATGTAACTCCAACGTCTCTTACAAATTTAAAATCTTTTTCAAAGTTATCTTTTTTATAATCAAAAAAAATGCCACCTATTCCTCTTGCTTCATTCCTGTGTGGTAAGAAGAAATATTCATCACACCATTTTTTGTATTTTTTATAATAATTTTTATTGTGACGATTACACATTTTTTTTAAAGATTGATGAAATTTGTTTTTTTCTTTATCATCTTTAATAGCTGGAGTTACATCCATACCACCACCAAACCAATTCTGAGTAGTACAGATATATCTAGTATTAAAATGCATTGCTGGAATATGCGGATTTTGCATGTGCATTACAATCGAGATACCTGAAGCCCAAAATCTTGGATCTTTACTAGCTCCAGGAATATTTTTTTGAAATTTTTTTGGAAATTTTCCATAAACTTTTGAAAAGTTTACTCCCACTTTTTCAAAAACTTTTCCATTTGTGATAATTCTATATTCACCACCACCCTCATCTTTTATTTTACTTCTTTGCCATGAGGTTGATTTAAATTTTATTTTATTTTTTTCTAATCTGCTAATATCGTCACAGATCGCATTTTGAAGTAGTTTGAACCAATTACTTGCTAAATCTTTTTTAATTTCAATATCCATTTTATAATAATTTAGTTTGTCTTAAACTTTCTGCCAAAACAATTGCAACAGAAGATGCAATATTTAAAGACCTGGCATTTACATTCATAGGTATTTTTAAACGATCACTAATTGATTGGTGAATACTTTCTGGTACACCGGCACTTTCTCTACCAAATAATATTGTGTCATTTTTCTCAAATTTAAACTTTAAGTATGATACAGAAGCCTTTGTGGTCATTAATACTACTCTTTGATTCTTTTTTGCTTCAAAAAACTTTTCTGCACTTTGATGTATCTCAATTTTATTTAAATCCATGTAATCCATTACTACTCTTTTAAACCTTTTATCACTTAGATGAAAACCACATGGCTCGATGATTTCAAGTTTAGCTCCTAAACAAGCGCAAGTTCTTATTATTGCTGCTGTATTTTGAGGAATATCTGGCTCATACAATGCAATATTAGGTCTCTGGCTCATAAATTATGTGTCATTCTTTCAGTAGAAAAAAAACTATTATCTTATAAGAAATCGTATATTAAGTAATTTTTTAACAATAATATTTAAAAAAATGTCAGATAAAAAGCCAAAAAGAAGAGAGTTTTTATTCACGGCATCTTATGCTGTTGGAGCAGTTGGTGTTGGAGCAGTAGTTTGGCCGTTAGTAGATCAAATGAATCCTGATGCTTCAGTAAAAGCATTAGCAAGTACAGAAGTTGACGTAAGTTCTGTAAAACCAGGAAACACAATAACAGTTCTTTGGAGAGGAAAACCAGTTTTCATTAGAAGAAGAACTCAAGAAGAAATTTCAGAAGCTAGATCAGTTAAAATGGAGGATTTAATTCATCCTGAAAAAGATGAAGATAGAGCTAAAAATCCTGAGTGGTTAGTTATGCTTGGAGTTTGTACTCATCTAGGTTGTGTACCATTAAATGATAAAGGTGATTATGATGGATGGTTCTGTCCATGTCACGGTTCACATTATGATACATCTGGCAGAATAAGAAAAGGTCCTGCACCTTTAAACATGGAAGTTCCAAAATACGAGTTTGTTAACGCCAATACAATTAAAATTGGATAATTAATATTATGAGTGATCACGAATATACACCCTCATCAAAAGTTGGAAAATGGTTTAATGACAGACTTCCACTTTTAACTTTAGCAAATCACTTAACAGATTATCCTACTCCTAAGAATTTAAATTATTGGTGGACATTTGGTGGAATTCTAACTTTTTGTTTAATAACTCAAATTGTAACTGGTTTAACACTTGCAATGCATTACATAGCTCATGCTGATATGGCTTTTGAAAGTGTTGAGCATATCATGAGAGACGTTAATTATGGTTGGTTGATAAGATACATTCATGCAAATGGAGCATCTATGTTTTTCTTAGCAGTCTATATTCATATATTTAGATCTTTATTTTATGGATCTTACAAATCTCCAAGAGAAATTATCTGGATAATTGGAATAATTATTTATCTTTTAATGATGGCAGCTGCATTTATGGGTTACGTACTACCTTGGGGTCAAATGAGTTTCTGGGGAGCAACAGTTATTACAAATTTATTTAGTGCAATACCATTAGTAGGCGAGGGTATAGTTACTTGGTTATGGGGTGGCTACTCTGTAGACAACCCTACTTTAACAAGATTTTTTACACTTCATTATTTAATTCCTTTTTTAATTTTGGGATTAGTAGTTTTACACATTTGGGCGTTACATGTTCCGGGGAATAATAATCCTGTTGGAATTGATATAAAGAAACCTTCAAAAGATACAGTACCGTTTCATCCATACATTGTTATTAAAGATGGATTTGCATTATTGATGTTTATGATCGTTTTTGCCTTCTTTGTTTTTTATTCACCTAATATCCTAGGTCATGCTGATAATTATATTGAAGCTAATCCAATGGTAACACCCGCTCATATTGTTCCTGAATGGTATCTATTACCTTTTTACGCAATTTTAAGATCTGTTCCTGACAAGTTGCTTGGAGTTGTAGCAATGCTTTCAGCTATTTTAATTTTAGCAGTACTACCATGGTTGGATACTTCAAAAATTAGATCTGCAGTGTTTAGACCATTATACAAACAGTTCTACTGGATACTTGTAGCTGATGTTTTAATTCTAGGATACATGGGAGCTATGCCAGCAGAGGGGCTTTACTTATTAATTGCGAGAGTAGCTACAGCATATTATTTCCTTCATTTCTTAATAATTTTACCTGTATTAGGATTTAAAGAAAAAACATTGCCAATTCCATTAAGTATAACCGAACCTGTTCTTGGGGGCTCTGGGAATTTAGCAATGGCTAAAAATAAAGAAAGTATAGACAAATAAAGTGAGAAACTTAATTAAATTATTTTCAATTCTAGTCTTATTTTTTTTTACAGTTACTCAATCACAATCAGCTGAAAAAGTTGATTATTTAAAAACTGATTGGAGCTTTAAAGGTTTATTTGGAAAATTTGATAGGGGTGCATTACAAAGAGGGTACCAAGTTTACACAGAGGTTTGTGCATCGTGTCATTCAATGAAATATGTAAGTTATAGGAATTTAGGTGAAAAAGGAGGGCCAGAGTTCTCTGAAGCCGAAGTTAAGGCTATTGCTGCTTCATTTGAATTAACAGATGGACCAAATGCAGATGGTGAAATGTTTACAAGACCAGCAAAACCATCAGACAAATTTGTAAAGCCTTATGAGAATGTTAAAGCAGCTCAAGCAGCAAATGGTGGTGCATACCCACCTGATATGTCGGTTTTAGTTAAAGCTAGAGGTGGTGGAGTAGACTATATTTATTCTTTACTTCAAGGATACGAAGATGCACCAAGTGGGGTAACTTTAGATGATGGTGTTTATTACAACAAATATATGTATGGAAATAAAATTAGGATGGCAGCTCCGCTTTCAGATGACCTAATTGAGTATGGAGACGGAACAAAGGCAACAGTTGAGCAAATGTCCAAAGATGTTACAACATTTTTAATGTGGGCAGCTGAGCCACATTTAGAGTCTAGACACCAAATGGGTTTTAAAGCAATTATTTATTTGATTATTTTAACTATCTTAGTTTATTTCAGTATGAAAAAAATATGGTCACGTGTTGAATCTGAAGTTTAATACATCGCCATCTTTAACTATATAATCCTTACCTTCAAGTCTCATTTTTCCATTAGTTTTTGAATTTACCCATCCATCATTTGCTACAAAATCTTCATAAGAAACTGTTTCTGCTCTTATGAAACCTTTTTCAAAGTCAGTATGAATTTCACCAGCAGCTTTTGGAGCTGTACAATTTTTTTGGATTGTCCATGCTCTTGTTTCTTCTGGACCAGATGTAAAATAGGTTTCTAACTCCAAAATCTTATAACCTTTTTGAATCAGCATGCTCAGTCCAGTTTCTTTCAAGCCAATCATTTCCATATAGTTTTTTCTCTCTGAAGATTCCAGCTCATTAATTTGATTTTCTATATCAGCTGACACAATAAGGGTGTTTTCTTCTCCAAATTTTTCTATAAATTTTTTTGTATACTCATTACCTTGCTGAACACTTTGTTCATCTACATTACATACAAATATTTTAGGTTTTATTGACAATAAACCACTTTGATTGAGCTGTTTACTTTCAAATTGAGATTTTAGAATGGAGATATCTTTATCATTATCGATACAATCTAATGCAACCTCTAATATTTTTAGTTGTTCCTCATCGACATTTTTTTTATTACTTTTTTCCAACCTTTTTTGAATTGATTCTAAGTCGGCTAACATCATTTCAGTTTCAATAATTTCTAAATCTCTGATGGGATCTACTGTTGGGTTAACATTTTGAATATCATCAGAGTCAAAACATCTAATCATATGAATAATTGCATCTACTTCTCTAATATGTGACAAAAACTTATTACCTAAACCTTCACCTTTTGATGCGCCTTTTACTAGTCCAGCAATGTCCACAAATGAAATTGTCGTATTTATGATTTTTTTTGATTTTGAAACTTTAGATAGGTTGTTTAATCTTTCATCTGGAACTGGAACGACCCCAACATTTGGATCAATCGTACAAAAAGGAAAATTAGCTGCTTGAGCTTTGCTTGAGTTTGTTAATGCATTGAATAGAGTAGATTTACCAACATTGGGTAAACCAACAATTCCACATTTAAAGCTCATTATTTATTATTATTTACTGTGCTAGAAAATAGATCCAATTTTTTTTCAACTAATATAGAAATCGACTCGTTGATATGATTTGAGATTTTTTCAATACCAGCTAACTCTTCTTCTTCAAAATTTTGAAGAACGAAATCACCAACCTCTATGTTTTCTTTTGGTTTACCTATTCCAATTCTCACTCTTGAGTAATCTTTACCTATAAATTTATCAATAGATGCGATCCCATTATGTCCTGCACTCGATCCACCAAATTTTGCTTTAATCTTCCCAAATTCAACATCTAAATCATCATGAAAAACAATTACATCTTCTGCATCTATTTTAAAGTACTCAATAAGCTCTCTTATACAAATTCCAGAATTATTCATAAATGTTAGAGGTTTGATTGCATAGACTTTTTGATCACCAACATTTCCAGTTGTGAGTAATCCTTTAAATTTGGGTTTTTGTTTTGATAAACCAAATTTTTTATTAATAGAGTCGATTATTTTAAACCCAACATTGTGTCTATTATTTTCACTATCTGGTGTTGGATTACCTAAGCCTACAAATAAAAGCATATTTTTTTAATGGATAGTAAAATTTAACTTTGACAGTTTATTTATTTTCTTCAGCAGCTTTTTTATCGTCACCCTCTTTTTTTTCACCTTCAGCTGCTGGTTTATCACCTTCTGCTGCTGCTTCTGCTCCAGCTTCTCCTTCTGCAGCTTCTGCTTCAGCTGGTTTTTCAGGTTCCTTCATTACAGTAGGCGCGGCTAATGTTGCTATAACAAAGTCCCTTCCTTTAATTGTTGGGGTTACATCTGTTTCTAAATTAATAGATGATATTTTGAAACTTTCACCGATCTCAACGCCATCAAGATCAATTACTAAGTTTTCAGGAATTTTTTCACTTGGGCATCTCAATTCTACTTTTCTTCTAACGATGTTCAAAACTCCACCTCTCTTCAAGCCTGGAGATTTTTCATGGTTAATAAATTGAACTGGCACTTCAATTCTTATTTTTACACCTGGAACTACTCTTAAAAAGTCTACATGAATAGGTTCGTCTGAAATGATGTGGTATTTAATTTCTCTTGGAAGAACGTTTTGAGGTTTTCCATCGACATTTAAAGTGACTATATTGGATAGAAAATTTTCTTTTTCAATTAGAGATTTTAATAATTTTTTTGAAATCGAAACTGTTTCATTTTGTGCTTCACCACCATAAATTACAGCTGGTACACTTCCATTATTTCTAAGCGCACTAAGCTCACCCTTAGTTTTTGTGTTTCTAATGTTTGCGTCTAATGAAATCATAAAATCATGGGTTTTTAGCCCAAGTTCTTTAATAACTCAAGGTAATTATTTAAATAAATCTGAAACAGATGTTGAATTAGATATTCTTTTTATTGCTTCTCCCATTAAGCCAGAAATTGGCAGAACCTCAATGTTTTTAGCACCCTTAATTTTATTATTGTTGTCAATTGTATCGGTAATAACAAGATTTTTGATTACAGAATTTTTAATTTTTTTTACAGCCTCACCACTTAATACTCCATGAGTGATGTAAACATAAACTTCTCTCGCACCTCTATCTTTAAGCGCTTTTGCAGCGTTTACTATTGTCCCGCCTGAATCAATAATATCATCAACGATTACACAGGTTTTTCCTTTAACATCTCCTATCACATTCATTACTTGTGATTGACCTGGCTTTGGTCTTCTCTTATCAACAATTGCAAGTCCTACATTTAATAGTTTTCCTAAAGCTCTAGCTCTTTCAGTTCCACCCACATCTGGTGCAACACAAATAATATTTTTATTTTTTATTTTTTTCTTTGCGTGTCTTGCAAAAATTGGAGTTGCAAATAAGTTATCAACAGGAATATCAAAAAAACCTTGAATTTGACCAGCATGTAAATCAACTGTTACTACTCTATCTGCACCCGCTTTTGTAATTAGATTTGATACAAGTTTTGCTGAAATAGAAGTTCTTGGAACAACCTTTCTATCTTGTCTAGCATATCCAAAGTACGGAATGACAGCTGTAATATTTTTTGCAGATGATCTTTTTAAAGCATCTATACAAAGCAAAAGCTCCATTAGATTATCATTAGCAGGCGATGAAATTGATTGAATAATAAAGATACTGTTTCCTCTTATATTTTCATTAATTTCAACATAAATTTCACCATCAGAAAAATTTCTGATGCTAGAATTTACCAATTTAGATTTTAAATATTTCGCAATATTTTTACTAAGAGGCTTATTGCTGTTACCGGATAATAATTTCATTAAAAAACCTAATTAAGCATAATTATTGATATATTTCTACCATAATCATCATGATTTAATTTTAAAGCTCTTCTTGCACTAAAAAATTTATTTGTTTTATCAAAAGTATCAATTCTTAAAATATCTATATTTTTAATCTTAATAGTTTTAAGCGATGAATATATATACTTAGTTAAATCAAAGTATAATCTATTTTTTTTATTCTTAAAAAATATATAATTTTTTTTATCTTTTTTAATAAACTTTCTTTTAAAATCCTGTTTAACCTCATAATTTTTTTGAGAAATAGATGGACCTATAGCAGCTGTAATATTTTCTAATTTACACCCTTTTTTGATCATAAACTTGATTACTTTACCAATAATGCCTTTAAAAGCTCCTTTCCACCCAGCATGAATTGCAGCTATCATCTTCATTTTGTCTTCATAAATTAGTATTGGAGCACAATCAGCAGTAAGAACGCCTATTGGAAAATTTTTTTTATTAGTAATTATAGCATCAACCTTAGGCTTCTCTTTATTGTCATATGCCTTATCAATGAAAATGAACTTATTGCTATGAATCTGATGGACTAAAAAAATATTTTGTGCTTTTTTACTAATTTTTTTTCTAACTATTTGTAAGTTTTTTTTGATATTCTTCTTATTATCTTTTGAGCCAGGGCCACAGTTTAAACTTTTGTAAATATTTTTAGAGTGACCACCAACACTATTAAAAAAGCAATGTTTTAAGTCTTTTATTTTTTCTAATTTTTTTGATCTAATCAATTTCAAAACCTGTTTTGAATTTATTCTTTTTCTTTTTTATTAACATTACTTTAAATAGTTCCCCCATTTGTTTTTCATCAATAAGTCTTCTTATTCTATAAAATAGATCTGATTTTTCAGAAAAAGTTAAATTTTCACTTATAATCTCAGCTCTTTGAACTATCCCCATACTTGTCAAAAATTTCTTATGGTTGCTAATTATAGAACTTAATTCATCGAATTGATTAGTAAATTTTTTAAATAAATCGAAGTTAATATTGTATGTTATGTCAGTTTCTCCAATATTTTCTAAAATGTTAGAATATTTGTGATTTTTGATAGCCTGCAAAGTTTCACGCATTTTAATATCTAAATAGCCATAATCAATTATTAATATTCCACCATCATTTGTTTTTATTAGGTTACAAATATTTTTTAAATATTCAAATGAACCTGGTGAGTATTCAATAATTTCTTGTTCTTTTGAAATAGCAAAATTTAAATTTTGCTCAATTTTTTTTATATCCGTTGGCTGATCTTTAAATTCAGCTTTTCCTTCTTCATTAAAATTAACAAATCTTTCAACCCAACCTTCTTTTTTTTTAAAAAACTGCTTAATAGGAAGTGCATCAAAAAATTCATTAGCTAAAAAAATAGTTGGATAGGAATTATTAGAATTTATATCTTCTATCCAAATTATTTTTTCAGATTTTAAACTTAATTTTTGTTTTTTTTTCAATAGTTCACTTTTTTCATGAATTTGAAAATTACAGTTAAGAAAACATTCTGGAAAATTTTTTAATGTTTCAATTATAACCTTCATCATTTCTCCATTTCCAGCTCCAAATTCTAATAGGTTAAATTTTTTTGGTGATCCTAGACTTTTCCAAAAGGTCACTATCCAGATTGCTATTATTTCTGAAAAGACTCTTGTAATATTTGGAGCAGTAATAAAATCTCCTTCTTTTCCAAAGGGATTTTTTTTCATGTAGTATCCATCAACTTTGTCGTAAAGAGCAAATTCTATAAATTGATCTAACGGTAAATCTCTATTATTTGTTTTCATTTTTAAGGTAAAAGATAGCTATTCCAATAGATGCAAATACTAAACTAATTATTTGGCCCATAGTTAAACTCAAAATTAAATAACCTATTTGTTCATCTGGAACTCTAAAAAACTCAATAAAGAATCTAAATATAGAATAAAAAATTAAAAATAATCCTGAAATTAAACCAGGTTTGTTTAAATAGTTCTTATTTGTAAAATAAATTAATATTATAAATAAAATTAAACCTTCTAAAATTGCTTCATATAATTGTGATGGGTGTCTGGATAAATTATCTACTTTAATAAAAATTACGGACCAAGGTACATCTGAGACTGTTCCATAAAGTTCTGAATTTATAAAATTAGCTAATCTACCAAAAAAAATTCCAACTGGAGCAACTAATGATACTTGGTCTAAATAAAAAAATGGATTTTGATTATTTTTTTTTGCAAAAATGAAACTTGAAACAATTACACCTAATAATCCTCCATGAAACGACATCCCACCTTGCCAAATTTTAAAAATATCTAAAAAATTATCTAAGTAATATGAAAAATTGTAAAATACGATGTAACCTATTCTTCCACCTAAAATTACCCCAATGATGAGGTAAGTAATATAGTCATCAAATTTTTCACTTATATCTGATTTTTTGATGAATATTTTTTTGCATAAGATCCAGCCAATTACAATTCCTAAAATGTAAGCTAATGAATACCATCTAATTTCAAATGACATGATTTGAAAAGCAACTGGGTCAAAATTATTGATGAACATTTTAAATATTACTTATAATGTATATCTTAAATATGAAAAATTCTAAATTTTTAATTGATAAACTTGGTAAACTCTTTGAGCAAGGTATTATTTCTTCAAAAGATCTTACTTCAGAACTATTTAATATTTTAAAATCTAAAAGAGATGAAATTGTTTTTAAGATGAAAATTGTTAGCAAAGATGAATTTGATGTATTATCTAAACGGGTCGAAAATTTAGAAAATAAAATAAAAAAATTAGAGACTAAGAAGAAAACTAAACGGGCAAAAAAATCTTAACACTTAGTCCATTCATTTTAGATTTATCAAGAACGATATTTCCACCATGGGATCTAACGATATCTGATGCTATGGATAATCCAAGACCAACACTTGCTTTTGAATCTGCTCTTCCTTTATCTATTTTATAGAATGGCTTAAACACATTTTCATATTCTTCTTTAGGTATCCCAAAACCATCATCATCAATTATAATTAATATATTTGTATTTTCTTTACTTAGTTTTATTTGAACTTTATTCCCATATTTTAATGCATTATCAATTATATTATTTAAACATCGGTTAATTAAATTTTTTCTGCCATTGATGTAAATTCTAGGGAGTAAATTTTTTTGAATATTTTCATTATTATACTTGATAACAATTTCTTCTATTAATTCTGACAGGTTGAACATTTCATCTTTTTCAACATAAGATGAGCTTGTAAATTGAAGATATTCATTAAGCATTTTTTCCATTTCATTAATATCTTCTGCTAATTTTGTAGCTAAATCTTTATCTTTAATGAAAGCTATTTGCAGCTTCATTCTAGTGAGTGGTGTTCTTAAATCATGACTTATACCAGATAGCATTTCAGTTCTTTGATTTAAATGTCGAAGTATTCTCTTTCTCATTTTATCAAATTCGTGTCCTGCTTGTCTGATTTCTAATGCCCCAGATGGCTTGAACTCTTCTATGTCCTTACCTTTACCAAATCTCTCTGCTGCTCTGGCAAGGTTTGTAATTGGTCTAGTTTGATTTTTTAAAAATATTAGTGAAATTATAACCATTATGATTGCAGGAACGGTAATCCAGAGTGCAAATATTCTTGCTGATGAACTAGTAACCCTGTCTCTAGGTACTAAAAATTTAAAGTATCCATCTTTATATCTTATTCTCAAGTCAATTAATTCTTTATAACTAGTAGTATCAAACCAAAATTCTCCTAAACTAAACTTTGATTTCAATTCTCGTCTAAGTGTTCTATCAATCGGACTGAACCATCTTTCGGTATAATTATTTTCTAAATTTTTTTCCTCAACAAGTTCTATGTTTAGATCTATGAATAAAGAAAAGAGATTTTTTAATTCATCCTTATTTGTTTTTTCGTTATCATAAACCTCAACAAAAGTATTAATTTCATTAATTAATGCTCTAGTCATTCCTTTGTTAGTTTTAATCCAAAGACTGTCAAAAAATACTATTGTTATAACTAATTGAAGAACCAACACTGGTACTGCAACAATTAAAAGAGCTCTGTAAAATAATCTTTTAGGAAGTATATCTTTTAAAAAGTTACTCAATCCAGAGAACATACCCAGCACCTCTTATTGTTTGTAAAAATTTTGGATTCTTAGGATCAATTTCAATTTTCTTTCTTAATCTTGTAATGATTACGTCTATAGATCTCTCTTTATCAAGTTCAATTAACTGACCAATATCTTCCCTTGAAAATGTTTTGCCAGGATTATTAATCATTTTTTCTAAAATTATTTTTTCTGTATTATTAATTTTAAATTCCTTATCGTTCTTGAGTATTAAAAGTTTATTCAGATCTATTTTAACATTTGCAAATTCAATAATTCTGACCTGTTCTGTTTTTAAAGTTTTGTCTAAAATATTTTTAATTCTTAAAATTAGCTCTTTTGGTTCAAATGGTTTTGGCAAATAATCATCTGCTCCAGTCTCTAAACCTTCGACTCTTTCATTTGCCTCTCCTTTAGCAGTCAAAAGGATAATAGGGGTATCTAATTTTTTTTTATGATCTTTAATAAATTCTAAACCGTTTTTTCCAGGCATCATTATATCTAAAATAATTAAATCAAATTTAATGATACGAATTTTTTCTGATGCGTCCTCAGCACTATCTGCAGTTGTGACTAAAAAATTATTTTCATTTAAGTATTTTTTGACCAATGATCTTATTCCATCATCATCGTCAACAACCAGGATATGAGCAATAAATTTATCCATTAATAATTTTACTTAATACATTATCAAAGTTAATCACTTCCTCTGAACTTGAATTAAGTAATGCGTTATAAATCCTTTTTTTTTGTAAATCGAAAATTTCATTAAATATTTTTTTTCCTTTTTCATTCAAAAAAACGTGTTTTACTCTTGTATCTTGATCGTCTTTTTTAAAAATTATAATTTCTAATTTGATTAAATCTTTAAGCACTCTGTTTAGGCTTTGTTTTGTTACTTTTAATCGTTTTAATAGCTCGGAAATTGAAATACCTTGATACATTGATAATAGGTGGATAACTTTATGATGAGCTAAACCAATAGAATATCTATCTAATACCTTTTTTGCGTCTGAAAATGTTTCTCTGTAGCTTACAAATAATTTTTCAATTAAATCTTTTAGCTGTTCATCTTTTAAATATAAAAGTTCTTTCATTATAGGTAAGTTATATTGACATATTAAAGATACAAAGATAATTTTCACTTATAATTTAAAAAATTTCATACATGGTACCGTACGATAAAAGAACTGGAAAAATTTGGTATAATAGTGAGCTAGTTGATTGGGCTGACGCTAAGATACATGTTTTAAATCATGGACTTCACTATGCCAGTTGTGTTTTTGAAGGAGAGAGAGTTTACGATGGCTCAATATTTAAATTAGAGGAGCATACTTCAAGACTTTTTTATTCAGCAAAAAGAATGGGTATGACAATTCCTTATTCAGAAAAAGAAATCAATGATGCCTGTAATAAAATTATTTCAGTTCAAAATGTAGAAAATGGCTATGTAAGACCCACTATTTGGAGAGGAAGTGAAATGATGGCAATTTCTGCACAACAAACAAAAATTCATGTTGCTATTGCTACTTGGGAATGGGGTTCATATTTTGATCCAAAACTTAAAGTGGAAGGCATAAAACTAAATATTTCAAATTGGCGAAGACCAGCTCCAAATACAATTCCTTGGGACACTAAAGCTTCAGGTCTTTACATGATCTGCACCTTATCAAAACATGAAGCAGAAAAAGAAGGGTACACAGACTCTTTAATGTTAGATCACGATGGAAATGTTGCAGAAGCAACTGGAGCAAATATTTTTTTCAAAGATAAAAATGGAGAAATTCACACACCTATTCCAGACTCCTTTTTAGACGGCATAACAAGAAGAACAGTAATCGAGATAGCAAAATCCAAAGGTATAAAAGTTCATGAAAGAAAAATAAATCCATCAGAACTTTCAAGTTTTGTTGGATGCTTTCTAACTGGGACAGCTGCAGAAGTCACACCAGTGTCTTGTATTGCAGAAAATCAATTTAAAGTTTGTGAAACTATAATTGATTTAAATGAAAGTTATCAAGCTTTAGTACGAAAGAAAAAAGCCGCTTAATCTTTGTTGTCTTCTGATATTGCGTGATCTATTCCCTTACGCATGTAATCGTAACCAGTAAAAAGAGTTAAAAATGCAGAAAGCCAAAGAAGAATAATTCCAATTGTTTGAGCATTATAATCTTGAAAGTTTATAATCTTATTTCCTGTATCTCCTGAAAGTAAAAAAGCAATTGATACCATCTGCAAAACAGTTTTTAATTTTGCAAGATTTGATACTGGAAGTTTTATTTGTCCTTTAGCTAAAAATTCTCTTAAACCAGAAATTAATATTTCCCGAGTAAGAATAATTATTGCAGCAATAACTTCATAATGTCTAATGGTTCCATCCATTACTAATAAAATCAAAGCTGTAGCAACAATAATTTTATCTGCAATTGGATCTAATAACTCTCCTAATTTAGATTCTTCTCCAAGCATACGTGCCAACATTCCATCTAAAAAATCAGTAAATGAAGCAACAATAAACAATATTAATGCAGTTAAATCTCCATAAAAACCAGGGAGATAAAAGGCCAAGACAAAGAAGGGGACAATTATTATGCGCCCAATTGTTAATATATTTGGAATTTTTTTAAGCATAATTATTCGTGAAAGAAGTTATATATCTTTTTTGCAACTTTTTCCTCAACACCTTCTACAGACTTTATTTCATCAAAACTAGCGGACTCAACAGATCTTGCAGAACCAAAATGGTTTAATAATGCCCTTTTTCTAACAGCTCCAATACCGTCTATTTGATCTAACAACGATTTTGATAATCCTTTTGCTCTTTTGGCTCTATGTGAGGTAATTGCAAATCTATGTGCTTCATCTCTAAGTCTTTGCATGAAGAATAAAGTTGGATCATTTTTTTCAAATTTATAGC
>Ga0255771_1002528_pt1 | contig 18182 bp, 16 predicted proteins | sample 011ome_19_FD_179969 | JGI IMG/M metagenome (GOLD analysis project Ga0255771, IMG submission 179969) | Coastal salt marsh microbial communities from the Groves Creek Marsh, Skidaway Island, Georgia - 011510BT metaG (version 2) | ecosystem: Environmental > Aquatic > Marine > Intertidal zone > Salt...
CGTAACCGCCGGCGTATCAGCGACAGCATCCGCACCAGTATTTTCGGTACCTGTATCTTCGGCGTCCTCGTCGTCAGTTTCACGCACCAGCCCGGCTGACACCACCTTTTCGCTATCATCATCGGCGACATCAAACAGCCGCACACCCTGAGTTTTCCGGCTGGCGATCCGAATGGAGTCACCATCGCCGCCATGCACCCGAATGCGGATCACCTGCCCCATATTCGTCACCAGCATCAACTGGTCATCATCAACCACCGCAAAGGATGCCATGACTTTGCCATTGCGTGGACTGGTCTCAATATTGGCAACCCCCTGCCCGCCACGTCCCGAGCGCCGGTAATCATCGGTTGGCGTGCGCTTGCCATAGCCATTTTCAGTCACCGACAGGATAAATTGATTGGCGTCATTGTTGATTACTGACATCGACACCACACGGTCATTGCCCAACAGCCTGATGCCGCGCACACCGGTGCTGTCGCGGCCGCGGAACACCCGCAGACTATCAACACCAAAGCGAATAGCCTTGCCATCGCGCGTTGCCAGCAACACATCATCGGTCTCGGCACATGGCATCACCCCGACAAGATCATCACCATCCTGCAATTTCATGGCAATTTTGCCGTTGCGTTTAATGTTGGTGAAGTCGCTTAGATTATTGCGTCGGATATTGCCAGATGCGGTGGCAAAGATCACATTCAGCGCCGACCAGCTTTGCTCATCTTCCGGCATCGGCATCACCGTGTTGATGGTTTCATCCGGTTCTATCGGCAGGATATTGACCATCGCCTTGCCAAGTGATTGCGGCGCCGCCTCGGGCAATTTGTAGCATTTGAGCTGATAAACCATGCCGCGCGAGGTGAAAAACAGGATCGGCGTATGCGTATTCGAAACAAAAAGCCGCGTGACAAAATCCTCGTCCCGCGTTTTCATCCCGGCCCGGCCTTTGCCGCCGCGACGCTGGGCGCGGTAGACTGACAAAGGCACCCGCTTGATATAGCCACGATGGCTGACGGTGACGACCATATCTTCCTGCTGGATCAGGTCTTCATCATCCTGATCACCAAGCTGATCGGTGATTTCGGTGCGGCGCGGATCGGCAAGCCGTTCCCGTGTGGCGGCCAATTCTTCGAGAACCACCTCGTCAACGCGGGTCACGGATCCCAAAATATCAAGATAATCGGCAATACGTTCGGCAAGTTCTTTGGTCTCGTCGGTGAGCTTGCTGCGTTCCATTCCGGTGAGCCGTTGCAGCCGCAATTCAAGAATGGCGCGTGCCTGTGTTTCCGACAATCTGTATTGTCCATCGACAACTTCATGACCGGGATCATCAATCAGCGCAATGAAATCAGCCACATCAGCCGCCGGCCACGCTGTGGCACATAATGTATTACGCGCGGTTTCGGCGTCCGGGGCTTTTTTAATCATCTCGATAATCACGTCAATCGATGCCAGCGCCACCATCAGGCCGGCCAGAATATGCGCCCGATCCCGTGCCTTGCCGAGTAGAAACATGGTGCGCCGGACAACGACTTCCTTGCGGAACTCGCAAAAAGCCGAAATTACATCCTTTAGCCCCATTTGCACCGGCCGGCCGGCATTCATCGCCAGCAAATTGACCGGAAAGCTGGTTTGCAAACGGGTATGGCGGTAAAGCTGGTTGAGCACCACATCGCCTGACGCATCGCGCTTGATCTCGATGACCACCCGCATACCGTTACGGTCGGACTCATCGCGGATATCCGAAATGCCTTCAAGCGTTTTTTCCCGCACCATTTCGCCAATACGTTCGAGCAGCTGGGCTTTATTCACCTGATACGGGATTTCGTGAATGATGATGGACTCACGATCCTTGGCATTTGTTTGCACTTCGGCTTTCGCCCGCATAATGATTGAACCGCGACCAGTATTATAGGCTTCGCGGATTCCATGCCGGCCCATAATGAAGCCGCCGGTTGGAAAATCTGGCCCGGGGACGATCTCGATCAGGGCTTCGGTGGTAATTTCCGGGTCTTTCACATAGGCTTCGCAGGCAGCAATAACCTCGGCCGGGTTATGCGGCGGGATATTGGTCGCCATACCCACAGCGATACCATTCGCGCCATTGACCAGCAAATTCGGGTATTCAGCCGGCAATACCGTTGGTTCCAGCTGTGTTTCATCATAGTTTTGAGTGAATTCAACTGTATCTTTGTCGATATCACGCAGCAAACTCTCGGCGGCACGGGCCAGACGCGACTCGGTATAGCGCATCGCCGCTGCCGGATCGCCGTCAACCGAGCCGAAATTGCCCTGCCCGTCAACCAGCGGCAGCCGCATAGAGAAATCCTGTGCCATGCGCACCATGGCTTCGTAGATCGAGCTGTCGCCATGCGGGTGGTAATTACCCATCACATCACCGACGATACGGGCGGATTTACGCGGCGGCTTTGACCAATCGTAATTGCCTTCCATCATGGCGTATAAGATACGCCGATGCACCGGCTTTAGCCCGTCACGCACATCAGGCAAGGCCCGCGATACAATCACGCTCATCGCGTAATCAAGATAGGATTTACGCATCTCATCAGAGATGGAAATTGTCGGATTTACCGGCCCAGACGTCTCGTTCACAACCACATTTCTTTCAACATTAGCCTGTCAAAATTGACGCGTAGCTCTTCCCCCTATATTTACACAATTCTGTCACTGTTGGACACTAAATATTGTAGTATTACTGAAATATTTGCAAAAAAAGGGCACCTTACACCAACTGTAAAGTGCCACTTTATAATGTTTATATAATTATCTAAATTAAAACGGAATATCATCATCCAGATCAGAGGCGTCACGCATCGGTGGTGGGGTTGTGCCACCGCCAGCCGGTCTGCCGCTGTCTGCCGGCGTTGATCCAAAATTGTCAGAGTCGCCACCAGCATAGCTGCCGCCACCCATCTGGCTGTCGCCGCGCCCGCCAAGCAATGTCAGCTCGCCACGATAACGTTGCAACACCACTTCGGTGGTATATTTTTCGACACCTTGCTGGTCGGTCCATTTGCGGGTTTGCATCTGGCCTTCGATATAGCAGGTAGATCCTTTGCGCAGATATTGCTCAGCAATGCGACCCAGATTTTCGTTAAATATGACCACCCGGTGCCATTCGGTTTTCTCGCGCTGTTCACCTGAATTGCGGTCTTTCCAGCGTTCTGAAGTGGCCAATGACAAATTCACAATTTTACTGCCATCTTGGGTTGCACGGACTTCGGGGTCACGCCCGAGATTCCCAACGAGAATCACTTTATTGATGCTGCCAGCCATGACGACATTTTCCTTTTTTGAAAGGTTGATAAATCGGTGGGTGAGGATACCCAGCCTGCCCCCACCCTGACAAGTCAATTCACATCTATTTTGAGGAATTTGCAAATATGTTTTTTGCGCGATGATTCGCGGTAAAAATACTGGCGAAATCACACCCACCGGGTTTATAGTCCCGTCCATGCCAAATGAAACAAAAAACACCCCCCTCGCTGGTCTGCCGACACAGGCGCTGAAGAGCGCTGCAGCCGGTGAGCCGCGCGTTATTTCGGTACGCGGTGCACGCGAACATAATCTGACAAATGTCGATATTGATTTGCCGCGCGACCGGCTTGTTGTGCTCACCGGCCTGTCGGGATCGGGCAAGTCATCGCTGGCCTTTGATACGATCTATGCCGAGGGCCAGCGCCGCTATGTTGAGTCGCTATCGGCCTATGCCAGACAGTTTCTGGAAATGATGCAGAAGCCGGATGTCGATCTGATCGAAGGTCTGTCCCCTGCCATTTCAATTGAACAGAAAACCACCTCGCGTAACCCGCGCTCAACTGTTGGCACTGTGACAGAAATTTATGATTATATGCGACTGTTATGGGCGCGGATTGGCATCCCTTACTCGCCGGCAACCGGGCTGCCTATCAAAAGCCAAACTGTTAGCCAGATGGTCGATATATTGCTGGCGCTGGATGACTCGACAAGATTGTACTTGCTGGCGCCGATTGTGCGCGGCCGCAAGGGCGAATATCGCAAGGAAATTGCCGAATTACACCGCAAAGGCTTTAGCCGTGTGCGCATTGACGGCGAGATTTATGATGTCGATGATACGCCATCGCTGGATAAACAGAAAAAACACGATATTGAGGTTGTTGTTGACCGGCTGGTGATCACTGGCGATGTTGATGAACTGGCGGTGCGGCTTGCTGACTCGCTCGAAACAGCGCTTGGGCTGACCGATGGTCTGGCGTTTGCCGATTATGCTGACCGCGACGAACGCATTGTGTTTTCCGCGCGTTTTGCCTGCCCTGAATCGGGCTTTACCATCGACGAGATAGAGCCACGGCTGTTTTCATTCAACAACCCTTTTGGGGCGTGCACGGCATGCGACGGATTGGGTGTAAACAGTCACTTTGAACGGCAATTGGTTGTTCCGGACGGGCAGATCAGCCTGCGCAACGGCGCGCTGGCCCCATGGTCGTCGAGCAGTTCGCGCTATTATCTGCAAACGCTGGAGTCGCTGGCAAAACAGTTTAGTTTTTCGCTTGATGTGCCGTTTAACGAACTTGATGAAGATGTGCAGTCGATCATTTTGCAAGGCTCTGGCACGCTTCCTGTGGTCATGGAATTTGATGATGGCATGCGTTCATACCGCACGAAAAAGCCATTTGAGGGCGTTATGCCAAATCTGGCGCGGCGCTACCGCGAAACCGACTCGTCCTGGGTACGAGAAGAGCTGGAAAAATTCCGCGCCAACCAGCCTTGCGATATTTGTGGTGGTAAACGGCTGAAAGCTGAGGCGCTCGCCGTTAAAATTGATGAATGTGACATTTCAGATGTGGCGCGTTTATCCATCGCCGAGGCGCGCAAATGGTTTGCTGATCTGAGTGAAAAGCTGCGCGGCCAGGAGTCAGAAATTGCCGCGCGGATTTTGAAAGAAATTAACGAACGGCTCGGATTTTTGGTCAATGTCGGGTTGGGTTATTTGGCGATGTCACGCAATTCGGGCACATTGTCGGGCGGCGAGTCCCAGCGTATCCGGCTTGCCTCGCAAATTGGATCAGGCCTGACCGGCGTTTTATATGTGCTTGATGAGCCGTCAATTGGCCTGCATCAGCGGGATAATGACCGTTTGCTGGCCACCTTGGTCAGGCTGCGCGACCTAGGCAATACCGTGCTTGTTGTGGAACATGACGAAGAAGCCATTTTGCTTGCCGATTATGTTGTCGATATGGGGCCGGGCGCCGGTGTTCATGGCGGTCAGGTGATTGCGGCGGGAACACCGCCCGAAATCATGGCAAATACACAGTCACTTACCGGCCAGTATTTGTCAGGCAAGCTGGAAATTGCCGTTCCGAAAAAACGACGTAAAGCCAAAAAGGGCCGTTTTATCCGGGTTGAGAATGCTAACGGCAACAATTTGCAGAATGTGTCGGTGCAATTCCCGCTTGGTGTGTTGACCTGTGTCACCGGTGTGTCTGGTGGCGGCAAATCGACCTTGGTGCTGGAAACATTGTGGAAATCGCTGGCTAGGCGGCTGCATAAAGCGCGGCAGATGCCAGCCCCGCACAAAGCCATTTATGGTGCTGAACTGTTGGACAAGGTAGTCGATATTGATCAGTCACCGATTGGCCGGACGCCACGCTCGAACCCGGCAACCTATACCGGGGCCTTCACACCGATCAGAGAATGGTTTGCCGGATTGCCCGAGGCAAAAGCCCGTGGATACGCACCCGGCCGGTTTTCCTTTAATGTCAAAGGCGGGCGCTGCGAATCTTGTCAGGGTGATGGCTTGATCAAGATAGAAATGCATTTTTTGCCGGATGTCTATGTGACATGCGACAGTTGCAAGGGACGCCGCTATAATCGCGAGACGCTGGAAATTACCTGGCGCGGCAAATCGATTGCTGATGTGCTGGATATGACCGTCGAAGAAGGCGTTGATTATTTCAAAGCTGTGCCGGCGATCCGCGAAAAGCTGGAAACCATGCTGCGGGTTGGCCTTGGTTATGTGCGTATTGGCCAGCAAGCCACCACCCTGTCTGGTGGCGAGGCACAGCGCGTTAAACTGTCAAAGGAATTATCGCGGCGCGCCACGGGCCGAACCATTTACATTTTGGATGAGCCAACCACCGGCCTGCATTTCCATGATATCGCCAAGCTGTTGGAGGTGTTGCAGGAACTCGTCGAACAGGGCAACACGGTGATTGTGATTGAACATAATATGGATGTGATTAAAACCGCCGACTGGATCATTGATCTTGGCCCGGAGGGCGGCGATGGCGGCGGATTGGTGGTGGCTGAGGGCACCCCGGAAACGGTGGCCGGTGTGGCTGATTCGCATACCGGCAGCTATTTGGCACGTTTACTGGAAAAGGCACAATAATGGTTCAGCAGCTGGCTCCGGTTCATGTGATTGGTGGTGGTCTGGCTGGCTGCGAGGCCGCCTTTCAGCTTGTCAGCAAGCAGATTCCGGTGATTTTGCACGAGATGCGCCCACAACGCATGACCGACGCACATCACACCTCTGGCCTTGCCGAATTGGTCTGTTCCAATTCATTTCGCTCGGATGATGCAACAGCCAATGCGGTTGGCGTTCTGCATGAAGAAATGCGTCAGCTTGGCTCGCTCATCATCAGTTCGGCGGATACCGAAAAAGTGCCGGCTGGCGGCGCTTTGGCGGTGGATCGTGAACGGTTTTCGGCGGCTGTTGAAGCGGTGATTGCGGCGCATCCGTTGATCACCATAGAACGGCAGGAAGTGACCCATATTCCGGACAGTTGGGATCAGGTCATTATCGCCACCGGCCCCCTCACCTCGCCGGCGCTGGCCGCGGCAATCCGCGATTGGGGCGGTGAAGAAGATCTGGCATTTTTTGATGCGATTGCCCCCATAATTCATTTTGACAGCATTAATACCGACATCGTTTGGTTTCAATCACGCTACGACAAATCCACCGATGGCGGTGATGGCAAAGATTATATCAACTGCCCCTTGAACAAGGCCCAATATGACGGCTTTATTGACGCGCTGCTGACTGGCGAAAAGATGCAGTTTAAGGAGTGGGAGGCGAACACACCCTATTTCGATGGCTGTATGCCGATTGAGGTCATGGCATCGCGCGGCCCTGAAACATTGCGTTGGGGGCCGATGAAGCCGGTTGGATTAACCAACGCGCATGACCAGTCACGCCCGCATGCGGTGATCCAACTGCGTCAGGATAATGCGCTTGGCACTCTGTATAATATGGTCGGTTTTCAAACAAAGCTAAAATATGCCGAACAAACCCGTATTTTCAGGACAATACCCGGCCTTGAAAATGCCGAATTTGCGCGGCTTGGCGGGTTACATCGCAACACATTTATCAATGCGCCGCGTTTGCTTGATTCGCAGCTTCGGTTTAAATCCCGGCCGAAATTGCGGTTTGCCGGGCAGATTACCGGTGTCGAAGGCTATGTTGAATCGGCGGCGATCGGGCTTTTGGCCGGGCGTATGGCGGCCAGCGACAGGATGCAGACCGAATGGGTGCCACCGCCCGCTGATACCGCGCATGGTGCGCTACTGAGCCATATTACCGGCGGTGCCATGGCCGATAGTTTTCAGCCAATGAATGTTAATTTCGGATTATTCCCGCAATTGCCAACCGACGAGCGCGGCCGCCTTCCACGCGGACGTGACCGCAAGGCGGCCTATGCCAAACGCGCTTTGACCAGCTTGCAGCACTGGGCGCATACAGCCTGATCCGCTGGCAACGTTCCCCTAGCCCAGGCGTGGTGGCCGGCCAAGCCGCCATAACAATATATGCCAGCCGAGCATAGCTGAATCATCCGGCTGTGGGTCGGGCCGGTTTTTTCGGCGTCTATATGCCCCCAAACAGGCCAGCAAATACAGCCAGTGGCTTGGCACGCCATCTGCCATATGGCGCAGCGCTAGAAGATTTGATCGGTCGGCAAAGCCAGACGCGGTCGCATCATCTGTTGACATCGCAAATCTGCCGGTGGCAGCGGCTTGATCAGGCATCACTGAAAATGTCTCGCCAAGCAATCGCCACAGCGCCTGCCACCCCGGCTGACTGTCGCGTTGTTCATCGTGGCAAGAATCCTGCCAACAGCTAATCACACCGATCAGGCGATCGCGCATATCTGGCTGTTGTTCGCATGCTATGCGCAGATTTTGCACCAGCGGGGCTGTTTCTGTTGCCGTGCTTTGCAGCGAGTCTATCCACCATTGCAGCCGGATCATCGCCAGCAAAGATTCGCTTGGCGTCAGCAAGGCTGTATCCAGAGTGAAACCAAGCTCAATGAGTGTTGCCGCAGTAAATTGCCTGTCAATCGGTTCAAAGGCAAAGCAAAGCGCCAGCGGGCGCGCCAGAACATGCGGGTAATCACGCAGACTCTGCATGGCGGCACGCCCGGATGGTTTCGATATGTTCATCAGTCTACAGCATAGAGCGCCGCCGCCGCATTACGCCCTTCGCTTATCAAAACATTCCAGGTACGGCAGGCGGCGGCTGTTGACATTAACTCCAGCGCCATTCCCTGTTGTTTTAAATCCTCGGCCAGAGCGTGCAACGGATCAAGCGGTGCGGCGCCAACCCCAAGTAGTAATAATGGCGGCAGATTATCTGGTAAAAGCGCGGTGATGGTGCCTGCCGATAACTTGTCAGCCTCTGGCGGCGTCCATAATACGGTTGCGCGCGGCGTTACCACAACCGATCCGGCAAAGCGGTTGCCGCTTATCCGAAAGCCGCCATCACCATAGCCGTGGATAATTTGCAAATCACCGTCGGGCTGAAGCGTTTTAATGGTGACAAGATCGCTATCCCGATCCATTTTACGACCGTTCGGTTTCTGGCACATCAACACCATCATCTGGTTCCTGATGCCGTATGTCAAAGCGCGATAAAAACCCGACAGCGACAAAGACCGATGAATAGGTGCCGATCAACACCCCCCAGATCATCGCCAACGCAAAATCACGCAAAACGGCGCCACCAAATATGGTGATTGCCAATAACGCTAATAAGGTGGTGAAGGATGTCATGACGGTGCGAGATAAGGTCTCGTTCAGCGATTTATTGATGATGTCTCTGATTTCATATGATTTATAGCGCCGTAAATTTTCCCGCACCCGGTCAAATACCACCACAGTGTCATTGATCGAATAGCCGGCAATGGTCAGGATCGCGGCAACGGTCGCCAGATTAAATTCGAAACTGGTCAGGGCAAACAGCCCGACCGTGCTCAACACATCATGTGCGAGTGCCAAAATTGCCGCTATCGAAAACTGCCATTCAAAGCGAAACCAGATATAGACCATGATTGCCAGCAACGCACAGGCCACGGCCAGCATGCCTTTTTCAGCCAGCTCGGCACCGACCGTCGGGCCGACAAACTCAGTTCGCCGGATATCATAAGAATCGCCCAGAGTTGATGAAATTGCCGCAATCGCTGCAATCTGCGCTTCCTCATCCCCTTCCTGGCGTTGCACCCGTACCAGCACATCTGTGGGGGTACCAAACTCCTGCAAGCTGATATCACCCAGGCCGAGCTGACCCAGATCCGCACGCAAACCCGAAATATCAGCAGGCCCGGTGGTGTTACGCGCCTCAATCAGGATACCACCCTTGAAATCAATGCCCAGATTGAGCCCTTTCACAACAAACAGGCCAATCGAGCTTGCGACCAGAAATAGTGAAAAAATGAAAGCGATGCGGCGGTGTTTTAGAAAATTGATCGAGGTATCGCTGGGAACCAGTTTTAGTCGCATATGACAGCCCTCTCGCTTACAGGATGATTTTCGATGGGCGCTTGCGCTCTGCCCAGAGGATGATCAGCAAGCGGGTGACCATCACCGCGGTAAACAGAGATGTCACAATACCGATAGCCAGTGTGACCGCAAAACCTTTGATTGGCCCGGATCCAAATATATACAGGAACAGCGCGGCAAATAATGTTGTCAGATTCGAATCAAGAATAGTGGAAATGGCCCGTTTATAGCCGCCATCTATCGCCGCCAGAACCGATCGCCCTCGTGCTATTTCTTCGCGAATACGCTCAAATATCAGGACATTGGCATCAACCGCCATGCCCATTGTCAGAACGATCCCGGCAATGCCCGGCAATGTCAGCGTTGCCTGCAAGGCGGACAAAGCGGCGATAATCAACACGATATTGGCAACAAGCGCAATATCAGCCAAAGCCCCAAACAGCCCGTAACTTAGCACCATGTAAATAGCCACGAGCAGCAGCGCAATAACCGCAGCTATTTCACCAGCCGCCACCGAATCTGCGCCAAGCCCCGGCCCGATTGAGCGTTCTTCCATCACAATTAGCGGTGCCGGCAGTGCGCCAGCCCGTAAAATTAACGACAGCTCATTTGTTTCGGCGACGGTAAAATCACCGGTAATCTGGCCATTGCCAAAAATCTGCGACTGGATCACCGGCGCCGATACCACCTGCCCGTCCAGAATAATCGCAAAGGGACGGCCAATATTGTCACCAGTCACCTTGCCAAATTTACGCGCACCCACAGTGTTGAGCGCAAAATTGACCGCCGGACGGTTGTTTTGGTCGATACCGGCCGAGGCGCTGTCCAACATTTCACCACTGACCATCACGCGTTTTTCGACGACATAGCTGCGGCCATCGCCTGATGCACTTTGCAGCAACACCGTGCCAGGTGGGGTGCGCCCGCGGTCAATGGCTTCGGCGGCTGTCATGCGGGTGTCAACAAGCTGAAAGGTCAGCTTTGCGGTGCGACCAAGCAAGCGTTTTACCGCTTCGGGGTCGTCAACGCCGGGCAGTTGCACCAAAACCCGGTCAAGCCCCTGACGCTGGATCACCGGCTCTTTGGTGCCGTCCGGGTCAAGCCGGCGGCGAATAATCTCAATGGATTGCTGGATCGTCTTGGTTTGCATATCAACGATACCGGCGTCGTTAAAAGCAATGCGGTAATTGTTATCATCAACAGTTGTGCTGAAGTTTTGCCCCAGGTCATCAAAGATCGCTTTGGCCTGCACCGCATCAGCCGTGTCACGCAACCGGACCGTCACCGCATCATCGCGCAGATTTAGCCCACTAAAGCGGATTTTCGCGCCACGAAATTCCTGCCGGACGGTTTCTGCAATGGTTTCAAGTCGTTCTTGCTGCACCGCGTCAATGTCAACCCGCAGCAGCAAATGCGATCCGCCCTGTAGATCGAGGCCCAGATTGATTTTCTGTCCGGGAAGAAACGAAGCGGCGTTGCCACTGACGAGATTCGGCAACGAATAGATGATGCCGCTGAGGATAACCGCAACGACAAGCAGCTTTTTCCATAGTTGAAATTGAAGCATGGCGATCAGTCTCGCTCAAACAGAAACAGGGTTACGGCACAGTGCGGCAGGCGATGGCATCGTGCCAGCGCCCATCATTTTATTTTTTTACCGGCTCGGTTTTGCCGCGAATATCGGCAATCATCCCCCGTACAACACTGACTTTGACGTCTTTGGCGATTTCAACTTCAACAGTGTCATTGTCATCGATGACCTTGACCACAGTCCCCATCAAGCCACCAGATGTTACAATCTTGTCACCACGCCGAATGGCCGCTAGCATCTCTTTATGCTGTTTGGCACGTTTTTGTTGCGGGCGAATAAGCAGGAAGTAAAAAATCACCATCACGAAAATGATGGGCAACAGGCCAAAACCGCCTTCGGCTATGCCGCCGGCTGATTGTGCAAATGCAGGGGTGGTTAACATGTCAGTTTTTCTCCGCTAATCTTGAAAAAATCTACAGGGAACATAACGACCCTTGCGCTTTGTCGCAATGACCCATATCTCCTTTCAGACTAGTTTTTTTAAGACACAAACCGTTTATTAAGAGCATTTGCAATGTCAAACTTCACCGATAGTGCCATTTTGCAGCAGTTAACACGGATTGCCAACGCGCTCGAGCGCCAATGGCCACCTGCCCCGGACAGCGCATCGCTGGTCACCGCCGAGGCGTATGTCTGGCATTCAGACATCCGCCAGTTGGTTGCGGTAACCGCAGTCAACCGTTTGGCGCTTGATTTGTTGCGCGGTGTTGACGAACAGCGCGATTTGCTGATGACCAACACCACAGCCTTCGCCAGCCGGTTGCCGGCGAATAACGCGCTGTTATGGGGGGCGCGTGGTACCGGCAAATCATCGCTGGTGAAATCGGTGCATGGCGCCATCTTGGAAAACGGTCTGGATTGCGGCCTTGTCGAAATCCACCGCGAAGATATTGCCGATTTACCGCTATTAATGGGCTTTTTGGCGACGATTGACCGGCAATTTATCGTATTTTCAGATGATCTGGCATTCGAACAGGGCGAAAGTACCTACAAATCGCTGAAAGCCGCGCTCGATGGCGGCATTGAAGGGCGTCCGGAAAATGTTATTTTTTACGCCACATCAAACCGGCGTCATCTGATGCCGCGGCAAATGATGGAGAATGAACGCTCGTCTGCCATCAGCCCGTCGGAAACCACCGAGGAAACCGTGTCACTGTCAGATCGCTTTGGTTTATGGATCGGCTTCCATTCAATTGATCAGGATACCTATCTGGAAATGATTGACGAATATATCAATTATTACAAGATTAAGACAGGCTATATTGATGTAAGGGGTGAGGCTTTGGCGTGGTCGATTGGCCGCGGCGCAAGGTCGGGACGTGTGGCCTGGCAATATATCACCGATTTAGCCGCGCGGACAAATACCCGCCTCACCTCAAAGGGCTGATGCCGCGCTGCACAGGATCACAAAATCAGGCTGCGGGGATCAATCGGCTGGCGTGATTTGCGAATTTCAAAATGCAGCTGCGGGCTGTCAACGCGTCCGGTTGCACCAACGCTGCCAATGGTATCGCCAGCCGTCAGCACCTGCCCCTCGCGCACCGCGATATCTTGCAGATGTGCATAAGCGGTGATGATGCCGCCATCATGTTTGACCAGCACCAATTTGCCAAAATTTTTGATATTCTCACCGACAAAGGCAACCGTACCGGTCGCCGATACCATCACCGGTGCGCCGGGTGTTGAGGAAATATTGACACCATCATTATGCACGCCGCGCGCTGAGGGGCCAAATTCGGTAATGATTTCGCCTTCAACAGGCCAGCTGAACACGCCCTGCCCCAATTGCGGCGCGACAAATTTTTTCCGCGGCACAGCGGTTTTTGTTGGGGCTGGTGCGACAGTTGCGGTGCTGGTACCGTCTGGCGCACCTTCTGGCACACCACTATCCAAAACACTGAAATCAAGGCTCATCGGCAGTTGCAGTCGCTGGCCAACGGTCAGTTCAAACGGTGCCTGTAAATTATTCAGCTGGGCAAGCTGAAACGGGCTGACAGCATAGCGTTGCGAGATCAGATTGACCGAGTCGCCAAACCGCACAACATGTACGCGCGGCGGCGTAATTTTCAGGCTTTGCCCGACGCGCAAATTATACGGCGCAAGCAGATTATTTTCCTGTATTACCGATTGCGGAGTCACCTGATAACGGGTCGCAATGTCATACAGGCTGTCACCGGCGCGGACCTGCACCCGGCCGCTGGCCGGCACGGCTTCAACAGCTTGACGCAGCGGGGCAACCGTGACCGGCGCTGGTGTGGCGCGGCTCAAGCTCAGATTAGGGCCGCAACCAGCCAAAAGCAGGATGCTTCCCAGCAGAGCGCTTCCCAGTAAGATACCGGATAGAGATGATTTTGCAGTATTTGCGTTTGCTATCCAGTGTCGCATGGTTAACATCCCTCAATTAGCGGCACAAAGGTGACCGGCATTAAAACCTCGCGTTCAAAACCGCTCTCACGACGCGTAATCACAACAAGCTGCTGTGCGCTGTCAGTTCCCTCAGGCGCTACCATGATGCCGTCAATTTTCAATTGCTGCAACAAAATGTCAGGAATTTTTGCACTGCCGCATGTCAGGATGATGCGGTCAAATGGTGCCGCTTCGGGCCAGCCTTTTACGCCGTCACCATGTCGCAGGCTAATGTTTGAAATGCGCAAATCACGCAGCCTGTTTTCGGCATCAACAAGCAGCGGTTTGAGGCGCTCCATCGAATAAACCCGGCGGCATAAATAGGTCAGAACTGCCGCCTGATAGCCACTGCCACAGCCAATCTCGAGAACGCGCTCACGGCCCGTCAGGCGCAATGCCTCGGTCATCCGTGCCACCACATAGGGCTGGCTGATGGTTTGATCGAGAGCAATCGGCAGTGATGCGTTTTCATACGCATGCTGACGTAAAGCTGGCGGCACAAACAGCTCTCGCGGCACCGATTCCAGCGCCGATAAAACCGTCGCGTCACCGATCCCCTGCCCGCGCAAAGTCATAATCAATTGCGCTTTTTCGGTGTGAAATTCCTGCATGGCACAACCCCTGATATTATACAGGTTCGGGCGTCAATGGGCTTGGCGTTAATGACGCCATCAGATCCTGTGCAGTAACATCCATAATTAACGGCGTCAGCGAGATCCAGCCATCATCAAGAACCGCGCGGTCGCTGCCGGCCGATTTTTGCGGATCGCTATGCAGCGGTCCAAGCCGGAAATGATGCGGGCCATCGCCAGCGACAATCACATCGCCCAGCTTATGCCGGTCAAGATAGGCTGGTTTTATGCCTTTAATATGCTCGACATCGGTTTTGGGGAAATTGACATTCATCACCATGCGTTCGGGAATGCCAACACCCAGCAAATGTCGTATCACCGACACGCCAAAACGCTGGCTGGCGGCATAATCGGCAATCTCGTCGCGGCCGTGACGTTGCGACAGGGCGATGGCAGGCACGCCAAGCAAGGCCGCTTCCATCGCGCCGGCAACCGTGCCCGAATATAAAATGTCATCGGCGACATTCATGCCATGATTAATGCCGGTCAGCACCAGATCCGGCTGGCGGTCAATAATCTGCGACATTCCGAATATAATACAATCAGCCGGCGTACCAGAACAGCTATAGCGTTGCGGCCCTAGCTGCTGGATCACCACATCGCGGCGCAGCGTGATCGACCGCGAAGCGCCTGACCTGTTTTCAGTGGGGGCAATCACCCAAACATCGTCGCTGAGTTGCGTCGCAATATCATACAGAATTTTGAGGCCAATCGCATCAATACCATCATCATTACTGAGCAGAATGCGGCCAACCGGCTTGTGTGCCTGCATATCCATCAATTTGACGCCATCGGCTGCAGACGATCTGTTCCCATATAGCTGTGCAATGCCTTGGGCAAAACCACCGATCCATCACTTTGCTGGCCATTTTCCAAAACCGCAATCAAGGTGCGTCCTACAGCAAGCCCGGAACCATTGAGCGTATGCACAAAACGGGTCTCGCCGCTTTCGCCATCGCGGAACCGCGCCCGCATCCGGCGCGCCTGAAATGGCCCGCAATTTGAACAGGATGATATTTCGCGATACATGCCCCGGCCGTCATCCTGACCTGCCAGCCAGACTTCAATGTCATAGGTCTGTTGCGCCGAAAAACCGGTGTCGCCACTGCATAGCTTGATCACCCGGTACGGCAATTCCAATGATTGCAGGATGGTTTCAGCACAATTTGTCATGCGTTCCAGCTCATCGGCTGCGTGATCCGGATGACAGATCGATACAAGCTCAACTTTTGAAAACTGATGCTGGCGTATCATGCCGCGTGTGTCGCGGCCAGCCGACCCGGCTTCTGACCGAAAACACTGGGTATAGGCGGTCATCCGCAGAGGCAGTCGCGCTGCCTCTAATATGTCATCAGCCACAATATTGGTCAGTGGCACCTCGGCTGTAGGGATCAGCCATTTATCGTCGGTTTTATAGAGATCTTCGGCAAATTTTGGCAATTGGCCGGTGCCGGTCATGGTTTTGCTATTCACCAAAGCTGGCGGCAATGTCTCAAGATAGCCAAATTGCTGGGTATGCGTATCCAGCATAAAGCTGGCAAGCGCACGTTCCAGCCGCGCCAATTGTCCGGACAGAACAACAAAACGGGCGCCAGCCAGCTTTGCGCCAAGGGCAAAATCCATCTGCCCCAGTGCCTCACCAATCGCCACATGATCCTGCGGGACAAAATTAAATGTTGGAATTGTGCCGACCGTGCGTATCAGGCTGTTATCGGCCTCATCAACGCCATCGGGAACCGATTCATCAAGAATATTTGGCAGTTCGAGCAAATAGCCGTCCAGCGTTTCAGCAAGCGCCATTTCTTCGTTTTCGAGCTCGGGCAATTCGGCTTTAATGCGGTTGACCTCGGCGATCAGATCATCGGCATCTTCGCCTTTGGCCTTGCGTGCCCCGATATGTTTTGACGCTGCGTTACGGCGTGACTGCATGTCCTGAATTGCCGATTGCAGGGCGCGTCTTTTGCGATCTATGTCGAGAATTTCATCAGCCGTGACCGCCACCGAACGACGTTGCATGGCTGCGGTAAATTGTTCGGGATGGTCGCGGATAAAACGTATGTCATGCATGATCAGGATTTACCGTTCAACAAGAGGATGGGCGCGTTCAAGCGTCGCACAAAATATTTAATCGTCGCCAAAATCATCTTTATATGGCGGCGCCACCAGACGCGCACCAAAAATTGACAACTCATATAACAGGATGATCGGCACCGCCAAAAGAAGCTGTGAAATCACATCAGGCGGTGTCAGGATCGCGGCCACGACGAATGCAACAACAATGGCTATTTTACGTTTTTCCGCAAGTCCCTCCGACGTTACCAGCCCGGCGCGTGCCAGCAGCAGCAAAACGACCGGCAACTCAAAGGCCAGTCCAAAGGCAAAAATCAACCGCATCATCAGCGATAAATATTCACTGATCCGCGGTTCCAGTTCGATCGGCAGTGCACCGGCAGAGCCGCCCATTTCAAATGACACAAAAAATCCCCATGCCATCGGTGTGACGACATAATAAACCATCGCCGCGCCAGCCATGAATAAAACCGGCGTAGCGATTAGGAACGGCAAAAACGCCTGTTTTTCGTTTTTATAGAGTCCGGGCGCGATAAATTTCCATATTTGAATACTGAAAATTGGAAAGGTGATGCACAGCGCGGTGAAAAATCCAACTTTGATCTGCGTGAAAAAGCCTTCATGCAGCGCGGTAAAAATCATCCGGCCGCCACCTTTTGCCTCTAATATCTCGGCCAGTGGTGCCTGCAAAAACACAAAGACATAATAGGCGATGCTGCTGCTGGTTGTCCCCGGCCAGGGCGCAACACTGACCAAAAACAACAGGATAAAGGCAGCCAAAGCGATGCCAAGACGGTTGCGTAATTCGGTCAGGTGATCGATGAGCGACATCCGCCCTTCGTCAATATCAGAAGATGCCGCTTGCTGATCCGCCATTTGGGTTAACTCTTCTTCTTCGCAGCTTTAGCTTTTGCTGATTTTTTAGCGCCTGCATCAGGTTTCGTCGCTGATGCCATTTGTTGACTGGTCTCGTCACCAACATCTTTCAAACCGGCCAATTCGCCCGAGGTGGCATCGAGGTCGGCACTGGATTTTATCTCAGCCACCGACTCTTTTAACTCGCCGGCCGGGTCTATTTTATCGGCAATGCCCGTTAAATTGCCAGATTTGACATCGGCGATGGTGTTTTTCAGATCACCAAGTTCACTATCGGTGGCCAAATCTTCCATGCCGCGGGTAAATTCAGACGCCATTGACCGCACCTGCCGCATCGCACGGGTGAAACCGCGCAGCATTTTCGGCAACTCCTTTGGCCCGACGACCATGAGCAGCACAAAGGCAACAATTAAAAATTCCCAGCCACCGATATCAAGCATAAGGCAGGCCTAGCGCCTACTTCTTGGCGCTAGCTTTTTTGCTAGCCGCTTTCTTTGCCGAGGCTTTCTTTGCTGGGGCTTTTTTCTTCGCAGGTGATTTCTTTACTGCGGCTTTCTTTGCCGGGCGTGGGGCGTCTTCGATCGCCTCAGTCGCCTCGTCTTCTGCCTCTTCAGCCTCCGGGCCTTTTAAGCCGGTTTTGAAATTGCGCAAACCTTTGCCGAAATCACCCATGATGGCTGACACCTTGCCGCGACCGCCAAACAGCAGCAAGACGACTGCCAACACCACAATCCAATGCAGTATACTAAATGAACCGCCAAACATGATTTTGCTCCTTATAATAATTCGTTGGTGCGTTCGGCCAATGCAGCCGCGCACTCTGCAGCACTATA
>Ga0255771_1002530_pt1 | contig 18178 bp, 9 predicted proteins | sample 011ome_19_FD_179969 | JGI IMG/M metagenome (GOLD analysis project Ga0255771, IMG submission 179969) | Coastal salt marsh microbial communities from the Groves Creek Marsh, Skidaway Island, Georgia - 011510BT metaG (version 2) | ecosystem: Environmental > Aquatic > Marine > Intertidal zone > Salt...
TGCGGTTCACCGCTACCATCTTGAACTGCTTTTTTTATGTGTCGTTCTTCTCGCGATATAAATACTGTGATAGTAATCGATGCGTTTAGTCGTTTAAGCCGCCAACTTCAAAACTCTTCTTTTCTCCGTTTTGCGTGATCTCTCGATTTCCAATTTCTTCTAATGTCTTATATATATATACAACACACGAAAGACAAAACACACACAGAAACTTCAAAAGCCTATAAATAATAAAAAGGGGTTTTGTTACTTCTCGCTTCCGTGAACAGAAGACGTAAAAAACGCTCTCTGTCACCACAACAAGAGCAACGTTTACGTGAATGTTCTGACGCAAAATCACTCCAAACTGTCCTTTCGAAAAAGAAAGAAAAGCGAAAGAAAAACAAAAACTATACTTTTAGGGTTTCACTTTAAATTTTAGGGTTTTAGAGGAGGCCATTTTGAGCGGCATTTTTCTCTTACGCAGAAGAAACACTTCAAGGGGTTGACCAGATCATCGAAAACGGTCGAAGGTGTGCGCGTCGTGTCGACGTAAACCAGGCACTGAGAAGGAGAGTCTTCTCTCAGTAGTCAGAGAACACTTTATATCTCAACTTCTCACAAATAACACACTACTACTGTATATATATAACGTCTTTTGAGGAGAGACTCGTCTGTGTTTTTGTGTTTTTGTGTGTATCTTTTTGACCACTCTTTCTTAAAACAAGTATTCTTCTTGCTTAAGGGAAGAATTGCTCATTAAAACTCTCACAAAACGCACTACTACTATATATATAACGTCTTTTGAGGAGAGACGAGAGCTTTCATTTACCTCTCGTTGTCTCTGTGTTTTTTTGTGTGTGTGTATCTTTTTGACCACTCTTTAGTAAAACAAGTATTCTTGCTCAAGGGAAGAATTGCGCATTAAAACCTCCTCTCGATTCGTATTCACTCGCATCACTGCATCGAGAGAGAAAACAGAGCGCGAAGGATGACTTCGACGAGGATGATTTTCACTTCCGTGATGCCTCACAACAGATCGTCGTCGTCGAAATCATCGTTTTTCGTCGCGCGTTTTCGGAGGAGGCGGAGTGTAATAAAGACGTCCGTGAATGCGAACGACGGGTCCAGGGACAATTCGTCGTCGTTGCATCGCGCGATGGATAAAATGGAAATTAAAGACAAAGACGAGGAAAGAGGAGCAATTGTTCGTAATAAAAGAGAAGAATCGTCGTCGCTGAAGAACACGCGTTCGAACGAGAAGGAGACGGTATCGTTGCGACGAAAGAAGACGACCCAGGTAAAGAGTCCGAGTGGTGAGAAGAAGAAAACAAAAAGCAACTTTGCTGAGGCGGCTGGAACCACCAAGAGGAGGCGTCTGAAAGCGAATACTAACGACGCGCACAAGAAACGCCTGATGGCAGAGAAGTACAGGAGAGAGCATCATCAAAATCATCGTAAGAATACTAATACTCATAGTACTAATGCTAAGAACGAAAAGGAGGGTGTTCATAGAAACGCAGAGCTGGATTCGATGCGACCGGGCGAGCGGATCGTGAAAGCGATGGAGAATATCAGCGCGTTCGATAAGTATAGGTATTACTACGGCGGGGGCAAGAAAAAAGACGAAGACGACGAAGACGAAGACGAAATGGCGTCTTCATCGGAATACGAACCGATTAATTTTGATTTAGTGGAAGTGGACAGCACGGAAGTGGAGAGGTTGTACAAAAGTCTGGAACGAGATCCCGCGGAGTTATCCGCGGACGACGAGTTTAAGGATTTGTTGATGGAGGTTGACGCTTCTTCTTCTTCTTCTTTTGAGGATGGAGGAACTGACGACGAGGAGAACAACAACAACAACAAGAACAACAACAACAAAGAAGAAGACTTTGAGAGGAGGAGCGGTGAAAATAGCAGCAGCGGCAATAATAGAGGTAGTAGTAATAGTTTTAGCGGGGGACAACAACGCAGGCGATACAACAACAACGTCATCGGCAACCACAACACCACCACCACCAGAACAACGAACGCGGACGTGTTCCATTTGAAAGACGTCGCGCGAGCGGTGATTAATCCGTCCTCGTCGTTGGCGCAACACAATCTAGACGAGATGAAAAACAGCAAGATCGAGAAAGATCCGAACCATAAGTTTGGCACGTCGACGATTAATTTCGCGATTAAAGAGTTGGGGGAGAGAAACGACTTTTCGAGGGCGTACGCGTTGTACAGGTGGATGTCCACGCAAGCGTTTAACGACGAATCGAAATACTCGCCGAACGCGTACACGTTTTGCGCCTTGGCGTCGAGCGCAAAGACGAGTCGCGAGGTGAGAATCGTCCTCGAGGTGTGGAGAGGCGAGTTGAAAATCGCAAAGCACATGTTGAATAATAATAAGAATACTTCGAAAGCAACAGGAGGAAAAGATGTAGATTTCGATTCCACGCAATCTTGGCTCGCGCGAAACGAGTGCGCCTCCGCCGCGATTGCCATGACGACGAAAATCGGCGATTGGCAATCCGCGTTGGAGATTTTCAACGACGTGAAGAAGATTGGGAACGTGAAGAGAAACATTTACACGTACACGGCCATCTTAACCGCGTTGAGAGATAGCGGCAAAGCGGACGAGGCTGAGCAAATTTTGTACGAAATGTTAGAGGAAAGAAACGTCCGAGTGACTTCTCTAGCGTTCAGTTTAGCCTTGGGCGCGTTTGAAGTCGCTCGAATGTGGCAAGAAGGGAACAAACTCGCGAAATCTGCGTTTAAAGTGTTCCAAATTGACTCACCGGATGCGACGTTAACGCACGCGATTATCACCATGGCAGGTCGCGCTGGAGATTTGCAATTCGCCTCGGAAACGTTCGAGAACATGAAGAATTCAACGTTAGTGGTGACGACGTATTCGTACAACGCCTTATTAGGCGGGTACGCGCGGTACGGCGACTGGGAAAGTGCTCACAGAGTGTTTAGCGATTTACGCCAAGCGCATTTGCAACCGGACAGGTACACGTACACCCAACTCATCTCAGCCGCGGAACGCGCGGGAGAGTACGAAGCCGCCGACGTCGTGTGGCGCGAAATGTTGACAAAATCTCGACACGTCGTCCCGCACACCGTCATGTGCGGCGCGTACATTCACTGCTTGGCCAGACAAAGACGAAACTTGGAAGCTGAGGACGTGTTGGAAACGATGAAAGCGAGATGGGATGTGCCTCGAAACGCCGCGGTGTACAACGCGTTAATCGGCGCGCACGTGCGCGCCGGAGATGTGCCGAAAGCCTTACACGTCTACGATCGCATGCAAAAAGAAGACAACATCATGGCCACGGAAATCACGTTCGCGGTGTTAATCCGCGCGTGCGAGGAAGACGGCGAGTTTGTCAAAATGGCCGATCTGTTGCAACAAGCGAAAGAGTTGTTGGCGAGAGAAGGCAAATTGGTCATGGATTTAACCGGAGGAGGTGGGCGAGGAGGCTCGAATGGGTTGTTTTGATCATCATCGTCGCGATTTTACTATTTTAGGATTGTTTAGTATTATGCGTTTAGTTATAGATAATATTACCGAACAACGGAGTCGTCATCGAGCGGCGGCGACTAATAATAGCTTGGTATTCTTTTGTCGTTCTTCTTTGTCTTCTTCTTCTTCGGGTCGCCGCCGTTCCTTCTTCAAAGTCAAAAACGGAACCAAGTGGTCGTCGTCCTCTTCTTCCGCTTCTTGCCTTTCGTCCTCCCTTTCATTTCCGATTAGTATTATTCGTTCCATCTCGTCTCTCGCTCGCTTCTCCGCCATTTCCAACGTCAACTTTAATCGCTCCAACGTCGTTTCTAATCTCGCGATGTCTTCTTTCCGTTTCTTCTTTTTCGCGTTGTCGTTATCGTCGACGACGACGGCACATCGACGATACCATCCGGGATGTTTTTGTACGTTCAAACTTTTCTTCGCGGTTGTTGTTGTTGTCGTTCGTCTGACTCGGCTGACGGAAGAAAGCGTCGATTTCATGTACCTTTGCGGTAATATCGTTTTCAACAACAACGAGGAAGCAGCATCCGCGGCGGTACTTTTGCCTCCTTTTACTATTATTAATTTTTCTTTCACTCTCGGGTGTTTCAAGAGAAACCGCAATCGACGAACCGCTTTCGTCGCGTTCGTGAACGACTTTGACTTTTCATCATCGGAAAAGTAGGCGTTGTTGTTGTTCGTGTTGTTGTTGTTCTCGTCGCTTACGTCGTCGTCGTCATCCTCCGACGACACCAAAGATGATGATTTTAATGCGTTGACCGAGATCAGATTCGTTTTTTTTTTAGAATCATCATTTTTGTTGACGTGTGTGTTGCGACGACGACGAGATAAAGAAGACTTCGACGCGGCGACGCGAATGAGGTCGAAGAATATCAACGAAAGAGGGTTTTCGCCGCTGGGAATGGTCGTCGTCGTCGTGGTGATCATCGCTTTTGATTGAAGACTTTTGTGACTTTTTTTTAAAAATATAGACGTTTTTGGTACAAATGTAGTGTGGTTTATAATAATAAAAATACCACGTGTTGAGAATAATGTTTTTAAAGCGGCGCGGCGTTCTCCTTGGCCACATGTCCTTTCTTGGCCGCCGCTTTTGTTGTTGTTGTACTTTTATCCGCTCTTTTCTGCGCGGCTGCCCCTAACGCGCCCCCATCCTTTTTATCTTCTTCGGTGACTTTATCCTTCAACGCCGGCGCCGTGCGGGATACGGTGGATAAGCCGTCCACAAACTTGGTCCTAAAAATAACGTTCGCGTTGTTAAACATGCCTTCTTTCAAGGAGACGACGATGAACTGCGAAAACGGGAAGTGCGTGCGAATCATTCGTCCGATGTTTTGCGTGTGCGATAAATCCAACGCCGCGTCCACTTCGTCCAAGATGTAAATAGGCGCCGGCTTGAAGAGCAAAAGCGCCAATATTAAACTGAGCGCGAGCAAGGATTTTTGCCCGCCCGAGAGTTCCGAGAGCGATTCTTTCCACACTTCACCGAACGCGACTTTGACTTCTAAACCGTCCAAGAACGTAGTGCCTTCCACCGGTTCCAACTTCGCTCGCGTTCCCGGCAATAACGTCGAAAAGATGGATCCGAAATCTTTGGTCACTTTTTGCCAAACCAATTCGAGCGTCTCTCGCTTCTTCTCGTCCAACTCGTGGATGACTTTTTCAATCTTCGATCGATCGTTCAGAACGATTCGTCGTTTCTCTTGCAACTGCTTAAACTCTTGCTCGGCTTTATCGAACATGGCGATGACTTTTTTGTTCACTCGTTTCCCGAGTTGCTTTTGCGTCTCTTCCGCCTCTTGCAACTGCTTTTGCGCCTTCTTGACGTCTCTCTTGGAGAAGTCGTATTCCGTGCCCTCTTTGCCGAACAGCTGCCTTTCGTGTTCGGTGGCCCACGGGTGCTCTTTTTCGAGCAGATGGAATCGCGATTGAGCGTCGCTCGCGGCTTTGGCAAACTGGTCGATTTTGAAGTTTAACTTCTTCGCCTCGACGGATTCGTCCATGTGTTTCTGCTCGAGCTTCGATTTCTGTTTCCGCAACGAGGCGATTTCATCGTCCGTCTCTCGTAACTTGGTTTGAATGATTTCCAACGCTTCGCTCTCTTCGTCGAAAGCTTGTCGTGCGTGTATCATCTCTCGTTCAAACTCGATGACTTTTTTGGATAACGTTTCGATGCCTCCTTTCGCGTGCTCGATGTCCTCCTCCAAGCTCGCGATGGCTTTCATCGCCGCCTCTTTCTCCACTCGAGCGTCTAAAACAATCGTCTCTTTCTTCTTGATTCTCTCTTTGATGTCACTGACCAGCTTTTTCGTCTCTTTCACCTTCTTCTCCGCGTCTTTTAACAAGTTTTGGCGCTCTTTGGCGAAGTTTTTAATCTCCGCGTCGAGTTTCTTCTGCAACGCGAGCGTTTCTTCCTTCACTCGCGCCATCTCTCGGACGTTTCGTTCGCACTCCTCCAACTCGTTCGTCAGCTTCATTCGTTTCTCTTCCAACTGAAACGCCTCGGATTCGCTGTTTTTCTCCTTTAATAAGTTTAATTTGTGTTCACATTGGTCCAACTTCGTTTCCAGCTCCGCGTATTTTTTGCGCTCGATTTTTGCCTTTTCGATGTCTCGGTCGCACCGCTCGATGTCGTCGCGCAACTCGCTCGCTTTCATTTCCGCTTCGGAGAACGCTTTCAACTTTTTCAAGACGGATGAACCTTTATTTCTCGATCCACCGGTTAACAGTCCAGTTGGGTTCAATAAATCGCCCTCCACGGTCACGCAGTTCAACAAAACGTTCTTATCGAACGCCACTCGCTTCGCCGTCTCTTGCGTTTGACAGACGAACGCGCGACCGAATACGTAGTTCATCACCGATTGTACCGATTGGTCCTTTGCCGTCACCAAAGACACCGCCAACTTTGCCTCGTTGTTCGAGACTTTTTCAGCCGCTTTGACCTGTTCATCGTGCGCTTTCCTCCCGTCGACTTTATCCAAAGGCACGATCGTGACTCGTTTTTGCAACTCTCCGCGTTCGAGCAACGCTTTACCGGTATCCGCGGAATCGACGACGACTTGGTACAACTTACCACCGGCGATGACTTCTAACGCCGTCATTGTCGACTCATCCATCACGTCGAACAGTTTCGCAATCGTTCCTTTCACTTTCTTCGCGCGATCGAACTTCACGTCTGGATTTTTGAATTTGAAATCGAGACCGGCGAGCTTTCCTTCGAGTTGGTCGCACGCGTCTCTGGCGTCCTCGAGCGCGGATTCTAATGAAGCCTTTTCCTCCTCCAATTGCGCACATTTGTCTTGAATGTCGTCGAATTCGGTTTCAAACGATGCCAACTCCAGTTGTGCTTTCTCCACCATCTTTACGGCTTCGGACATTTCGTTTTGCATCTTCGCGCTTTCCTTCGCCTTACACGCTTTCAACTTCTCCGTCTCTCGCATCTCCTTCTCGATGTGTTTTTGCCTCAATGCTTCCGATTTCGCCTTGGCGTCGCACTCGGCGACTTTCCCGATCGCTTCCATGAGTTGCGTTTGTAACGATTTGTTCTCCGAAGTATCCCCGGCGCCGGTTTGGACGTTCATTAATTTTCGCTCGCTCTTCTCCGCCTCCGCTTCCGCCGAGCGTAAATTTTCCTCCTCTCGCTGCGCCTCGAGTTCGAGATCTTTGACTTTTTCTTTTCTCTTCTCGTCCGCAGAGATTGCATCTGATTTGCTCTTTTCGAGCTTCTTGAGAGACAATTCCTCGCTTTTCATCTCTTTCGAGACGTGTTCGAACGCGCTCGTTTTCTTGACCAACTCTTTCGATTTCTCCTCGACGCGCTGCTTCGAAGCGTTCAACTGGTCGCCGCACGCCTTCTCGCGGTTTTCAATCTTCACGGCGATGTCTTTATCCATCTCTTGCGACATCGCTTTCGCCTCCATCGCCTTTGAGAGATGCATTTCCACGGTTTCTTTCAACTTTTCCGACTCCTCTTCCGCTTTTGTCATCTCTTCCTCTGCCTCGCAAAACTCCACCGCGACGCAAAATCGCCTCAACCGTTCCAACGTATCGTTCGCCGACGCCCATTTCATGTACTCGCCGCGTTCTTTCCGTAACTTTTCAATCGTCGGTAAAATCTCCTCTTCGAGAAGCTGGTCAATCTCCGTCACTTTCAGTTCTTTCTTCGTCAAAGTTTTCGTCGCCGCTTCCTTCTTGCTCTCGTACATCCTCGTCCCGGCGGCTTCCTCCAACATGCCTAAAATCTCAATCGGTTTCATGTTCAAAACCTTCGTAATCCTCCCTTGCATGATTAAAAAATGCGGATTGTTCACGTTTAACTGCACGGAGTGAAACAAATTCTGCACCCTCGTCGGTTGTGCGACCGACCCGTTGATCATGTACTTATTCTTCCCGCCGATGACGATTTGACGCGTCACGGTGACTTGATCGCAGTGTTCGTACCCGACGGGCGAGCGAGACTTCTCCGAGTTGTTGAACGTAATCGAGACGGACGCTTTCGTAATCCCAGCTTGGCCTTGCTTGTATACCAGCTCTTGCAAAGAGGAACATCGTACCTAGAGTTTTAACGCGTTATTTGATCGTAAACGTCATCGAGAGAGAGAGTAGAGACATTCGCGAGTCCTCCGCGCGCAAAAATCCACCTCGAGTAGCTTCACCCCAAAAGGGGAACGAAAATTCAAAATCAGAATCTCTCGCTCCTTTTTCTACTCACACTCTCAGCATCCTCTCGTTCCCGAACGCGAAAGAACGCGAGAAAGACGACAGAAAGAGTACGCGGCAGAGAGAGAGAACCGTCACATCGTCACGAGAAGAGTGCGCACCTGACTTAAATTCGTGATCCCGAGGACGAAGCAGATGGAATCCAAAATGTTTGATTTCCCGCTTCCGTTCAAACCGGTTATGGCGTTGAAATATTGGTCGAATTGAGGGACGATGGTACGTTGGGCGTAGGATTTGAAACCGTCTATGCAGACCTCCTCGACGTACATCGTGTGTTGGCTTTTAAAGAGTAGCAGTGACCGCAGATGGGGGAGTATATCTATGCGCGCGCAATGTGAGGACATTCGAGAGACAAAATGGAGCAAACGGGCGGATACCCTAAACAGTTTCAGTTGAGACCCCTACAGGGAAACGGTACTCCGCGCGTGACGTAAACCTTTACAAAAGCGTGATATTGATGATAGCGATAAAAACGTGTTTTGTTGTTGTTGTTGTTGTTGTTCTCTCTCTCTCTCTCTCTCTTTCGAAACTCGAAAGGAAGCCCACGTCTTCGTCTTCGTCTTCGAAAAACACGGCGGCTTTTTAAAGTCTCTTTTTTCCGTGCGTAAAACAACACCACCTCGCGGCAAATTCATTTTATATTAACACTTGAACGAGCTGCTTTGGATTCCACCCGCCGCCCAGGGTTTGTTACAGTGCGCGAAGAAACTCATCATGGTCACGTTGACTTCGTCGCCGCCGTCCGTGCCGCTTTTTATTCTTTGACTTAAATCGTCGTTCGAGGCTCGATCGCCGTCGTTGATGTCGCTTCCTTCGGTTAACATTTTCATCTTGAACTTTCGGGTGAACTTTTCAAAGAGTTTCGCGTCCGACATTAACTCCTGTCCGAACGGTGCGACCGAGATGACTTTTAACGCTTCGTCTAAAGAGTCAAACCGCACTTTATCTGCCTCGAAAATCACGTCCACGTTTTCAAACCCGGCTTTGATTAAATCCGTCTCTAACCTATCGATGGCGTCCACTCTCGAGGTCGATTCGAAGTCGCCGCTGTACGAAAACGGTTTCAGCAATATCGGCACCCACTCTTCTCTTTCGCACTCGATCAAACAGTCTCTCAAAACTTCGAACAACTTCTGTCCTTTCACCGGCGCCCAAACGGCGACGTTAAAATGCGCGCCCGGTTTTAAACTCTTGAAAACATTCGTAAGCGCTCGCTCTCGATCGGTAAAAAACTGCGCGCCTTGATGACAATACGCTCGATCGAACTGGTCCTCCTCGCTCTTCCATTCTTCCATCGGAACGACCTCGTACGTAATCGGTGCCGGTAAATCCAAATCCTCGCGAGTTTTCTCGTTCTTTGCTCTTTTCTCCGCGAAAATGTCCTCGCGTCGCTTCGCTTCCTCAACCATCCCTTCCGAGCTGTCGATGCCAACCACTCGTGAAAATCTATCCTCGTTGCCTAAAATCGCCGCGATTTCTCGACTCGTCGCGCCGGTCCCGGAGGCTACGTCTAAAACTTTCTCCCCGGATAAAGGCATGGGGACGGAATCGATGAATTTTCTCGACCAGGGTTGGAATATGGTTCGTTCCAGGACCGAGGCGTAGTGTTTTGATTGCACCGGGGAGAATGGAAACGAAGCCGTCGACGACATTGATTTTGGCGACGATGATGTTGAAGAACTTCCGATGAAAGCGTGTTTGTGTACGACTGCTTTGAGCCAAACGCTACCACTACTCGTACTACTCGTGCTACTGATGCTACTCATGCGACGCATCAACGACGCACCCTTTTCCATGCGGTGGAAAAGCGCTTTAAGAAAAGGTTGGTGGTGGTGACGACACCGACGCATTTTATCCATTTTTTACTTGTGAGGAAAATACGAGAGAGAATAAAACGATACGCATCATCATCGAATGTGTTCGAGCATTCGAGCGTGTACTACTATTTCCTATAACATACATACTACCAGTATGTTTCCACTTCTTTTGCTAAAATGACTTCTACGCGACCTCTCGAGATTTCCGACTCCTAAAGAAGCGCGCGACTCCGGCGAGCGCGAAGAACGAGCCCACGAGCGCCGCCAGGTAAACGACAGAGTCCTGGAGCCTTTTCGCTTCAGCTGTCCTTTTCTCTTCGCCGCCGAGAAGAAGCAACCCCCCTCGCGGCGAAAACGTTTTATTAAATATCTCGTCGATATTAGTCACCCCGCCTTGTTTCAACGGCGAGAGGTAATCCAGAGTTGTTCCGACGGTTGCCCCGCTGTACACGTCGGAAACGGTTGCGCAATTTCTTACGTTATCGCGACACCAGGACGTGACTGTACTAAGAACCGGAGCACACTTCGTGCGTTCGTAGTACTTTTTCTCTCGATCGATCAGTAAAGAAACCGACGAAAACGACGACGCGTCTTTGAATATTTCGGTAACATTCACGTGCATCCGAGTAGGCACGCTTTGCATTTCTCTGAGATTATCTACAAACGCTTCACACGTTTCAGCGCTACCAATTGATGACGAAGTGCACGCGCCAGAAGCCTTCAGTGCTATGAGAGCCTCATCTCTAGAGTTGGACAGCAACAAAGATTCAACAGAAAACACTGGGACGTTTAAACTCTTCGCTACGGTTATGAGATGCCAGAAATGGAAGAAATGGCCCAAGCACTCTTGTATCCCTCTAATACCTGTTGTACCGGCAAAGATGTGGTGATCTCGTTGTTTCACGATGGCGTCGAACACATATTTTGCGTAATTTCGAAGTCTGAGAAGATCTGCGCCCGCGGGAAGCATTCGTACATTTTCAGGTGTAGTAGATATCAACGATCGCCAAAAAGCAAAATAATTTTGCCCCCCTCCCCCTCTACGCCTCGACGCGGGAAACGTATGTTCTGGTTTACGAAAAACGACGAACAAAGGATGCCCCCTTTCGTGCAAAGTCTTCAAATGCCATCCGTTCAAGTGTATATCTTTTGTAAATTTCCAACGTCCTAGATTTGCTTCGTGGAACACGTTTTCCAAATCAGAGGACGAGCACGTGTTCCACATTTGGACTGCTTTTTGCCTGTAGAGAGATGGGATACATTTAGCGTACAACTCCGCTCGACGTTTACTCGTTTGGCACGCTGGATTTATGAGTTCCATTGGACATCCTTCTGATATGCCTACTTCAAACGTCTCGTTTAACGCTTTTCGAATCGCGCCAGAAACTAACGTTGAGCTTTGTTCGGGACCGGTGAGCATAATCAGAGGACGCCACTTCCCTCTACTGGTGGATTCATTGCTATTGTTGTTGTTGTTAAACATCCGCTGCCGTCTTCCGGGCATCAAATCATCGTTTATATGGAGGCGCGAGAAACGCAACGCCAGCGAATCATTATTCTCTTCTGGAAGTCCAAAAAAACTTTGGAAGCGCTTCGTCTCGCTCGTCTCGTTGTACCAACCGAGCGATATGTTAAGCAATTTAGAAGTTGGGATACATTCTCTCACCGATTGCTCGTACTCGTCCAAATGTGCCGACCAAATCGACGACATCAGCGACGTTAGATTATTCTTCTTAATAACTTTATCGTCGGGGTTCTCTCCGCAAATTTTCGAGTGTTCGTCACAAAACGTTTGAAAATACGAACCCCACGAGCGTTCTCGCAACGCCTTATTATTCGCATTCAGACAGTGTATCGGCGCGTCCCATTTACAATGCATGCGAAGCACGGAATCAAAATGCTCCATCCTATCGCGGTGTACGTAAAGAAATCGCGCCTCCTCGGGGTACTTCGCGAGCAATCGGCACGGCATCCCCGGCATAAAAAATGGCACGTCCGTGAAAAATTGCAAGCGTTTTCTCTCGACGGCTTCATCGAGAGCGCTTTCAAATCGAGTCGTATTCGTATTCGTATTCGTAACGAACGCCTCTTCACGAACGAACGATTCCACATCTTGCACATTCCACATCCCGAACATGTTGTGTGCGCATCGCTGGTGCAGGTATTGATTAAAAAACGCGCACATGCTTCTCGTACTCGTTCGTCCTGGTGAAATCATAAACGTCACGAATCTTGGTTTTCGTTGGTGTTCTCCTCCTCTCTTGTTGGGAGGCCAGCGCGCTTTGTTGCTCAACAAATTCTCGTCCTCATTACTGGCGAACGCCGTTTTCGCGAGTGCGAGTGCGACGACGAGAAAGAACTTTTTCAGCGATGGCATCAAAAACGTCCTCGTCATCTGATGCTAAACCTTCTTTCGAGCAAAAACGTTACGGGAAACACAAGCGATGAATCGATCCGTTTTAAAACGCGCTCTCGAAGAATCGCACGCTCGAAGCGACGCAACGCGCATCATAAAAGTGTCCAAAACGGGAGCGTTTGTTCACCATCTTCCGCGCTCGGTGCGTTCTTTCGCGAGTCTTCGCTCTAAACATCTTTAAAGTTTCGGAATAAACGCGTGCGCATAATGGAGCTTTCGAGGCACCTCTCAGAAGGAAAATCTTCAGAATTTTACACACAAACACGTACACATATAATTGAGCTCGAAAAGCATCGAATACCTCGCATCAAACGCTTTCGAGAGGACGCAGAACACAATCCCTTCATCGCGCTCTCTTTTTGTGATTGAATACGCCTCGGTATTCTTCGCTCGATATCAGGAGAGATCTCAATCGTTCTAGGGGGGAAAAAATTCAAAATTGAGATCTCTTCCTTCGTAAAGAACAACATAAGCGATACGAACGAGAGAGAGCCTTTAAATCATCATCTCGCGCGATAACAACAACAGAAGAAGTGTTTCTTTGTGGTGCTCTTTTTGCGGTTGAACAATCCTCTCGTTATTCGCTTGATATCGGGAGAGATCAGTCGAAAAGAATTCAAAATTGGACAATTAAGTCTCTCGGATTATTGAGATCTCTCGAGACTGGGAGAGAGATGCGCGGCGGCGATAAAGGACAGGATAAGATGCAACTGATCGACGAACGCGGCGAATTCGATGAACACGCGTGCGAATCTTTCTTACACGATGCCGCAAACGCGCACGAGTGGAATAAAAAGTACACGGTGATGAGCATCATGGGACCGCAGTCGAGCGGGAAGAGCACTTTGATGAACCACGCGTTCGGGACGAGCTTTCGAGAGATGGACGAGTTGTCCGGGTACGTTTCTCTTTCTCTTTATCACTCTGTTTGTTTTGACTTTCTTTTGAACGCGGTTTTGCGGATGATCGTGATGATTTTATGCTGACTACTCTTAATACTATACTCTTCTTCTATTCAACAGACGCCGACAGACGACGAAAGGCGTGTGGATGGCAATCGCGGAACAATCGGATGATAACAATAATAATACGATCGTGCTCGACCTGGAAGGTTCCGACGGTCGCGAGCGAGGCGAAGACGACCAGACGTTTGAGAAGCAAACCGCGCTGTTCGCTTTGGCGGCCTCGGACGTTCTCTTAGTCAACGTGTGGTGCAACGACATCGGGAGAGAACACGCGAGCGGGAAACCTTTGCTGAAGACGATTTTACAAGTCAATTTGAAGTTGTTTTGTTCGAATAACAAAACGGCGACGAAGAAAACGAAACTCGTGTTTGTCATTCGCGATCGGTCGAAAACGCCGATTGAATTACTCGAGAAAGCGTTGAAAGAGGACGTCGAGCAAGTGTGGCAATCCATCAAGAAACCAGAGCATTTCGCAAACTCGGACGTGAGCGAGTTTTTCGACGTCGGATACTTCAGTTTGCCGCATTACTTGCACGAGAACGAGGTGTTCGTGAAAGAATGCAAAGGTTTACGCGCGGCGTTGATTTCTTCCACGGATGATGAGTCGACGCACGAGAGCAAAGTTCCGTCGACGGCGTTGCCGACTTCCATGAGAGAAATTTGGAAAGCGGTGCAGGAAAATCGCGATTTAGATTTACCGGCTCACGCGATTATGGTTGCCACGGTTCGATGCGAGGAAATCGCGACGATGTGCGCTGACGCGGTGGAAGCTTCGGACGCGATCGGGATGCTTTGCGAACGCGCGAATACCCCTAACGCCAGCGAATGCACCACGCTAGGGAAAGAAATCGAAGCCATTGCGAAAACTGGTTTCGACGTCTACGACGCCGAGACGGCGTTTTTCGATAAGAATGTTCGAGATATGAAACGGAGAGAATTAGCGGGGAAGTTAACGACGGTGTTTAAACCAACCTTGGAGGCGCACTTCACGAACGTATCGAAGAAGTTGTTGACCAAAGTCAGAAGAGAGTTGGACGCCGGTTTCGAGAGCGGTTTTGAAAAGAAGTCTACGAAGAAATTCTCGCAAATGGCTTTGTCGTTACGAGAAGACTCGATTAACGAATGGAACGAACACGTCGCAAACTCGACGCCGACGGAAAACATCGACGGGTGGAACTTTGAAATCGTCAAAGATTTGACCAGATTATTTCACAAAGATCTCGAGGAAACCGTCGATCACGAGAAGACCGAGAAGAGCGCTTTGATGGCGAGAAACGTAGAGAGAACGTTTTCGAGACAGGTTTCGACGTCTATTTTAGGCGCGGTGGATGAGTTTAGCCGAGAGATTTGCGTCGACGACGATTCAGACGACAAGTCCGAAGACGCCGAAGCAGCTTTGAAGAGGCGACAAAGAAGAGAGGAGAAAAAATACTCGCTGTGGCCAGCCGCGAGACTGGCCTATCGCGCCTCGGAGAAGAAATGGATCGAGACTTTAGAAAACGCGCTGTTGAATTTCGATTTACCTAAAGACGCGTTCGATTCGAGGAAAAACGAAGCGGAAAATGCCATCAAAATCGCATCAAACGGCGCGTGTTTCGAAGCCGGCGATAAAGCGAGCGAGTTCATGCGCCAATCCTTCAGCGCGTATTTCAACAAGACGAAGGAAGGGATACCGAGAGTTTGGACGTCCTCGGACGACGTCGGTAGGATTGCTCGATTGGCTCGATTGAACGCGGTGAACGTCTTGGCGAATATTTGCATCAACCGCATTGGAGCAGACATGCCTCGATTGAAAGCGGTGGCGATGACGCAGTTTCAAACCGACGAGGCGAAACAGTTTTCAAAGGAAGAGCGAATGAAGATTGCAAAGGTGGAAAAGACGTTGCGAACGTTAGTGCCTGGTGTTATGAACAAGACAGGAGAAGAAGGAGAAAAACAAGAAGAAGAGTATCCACTCTCCGGCGGATTGAAGACGAAGAACCCTGAGGAAGAAATGATAGCCCAACCTCCTTTCCCGTCCGAATGGTCTCTGAAACTGTGCGACACCAAAGCTTCCGACGTCATTTTGTCGCCATCGGAGTGTCGTCAGCACTACCGACGATTCGAATCGGAAACGACGCACTTTGTCGCGCAAGCGTTGCACGCGCAACAAAACGCCAAAAAAGACGGCTTGTTCGGTGGCGCCCCGGTGTGGATGATTTTCGCCTTGTTCGTTTTAGGATGGAACGAGATTGTCTATTTCCTGACGCACCCGTTTCGATTGATGTTTTTCGTCTTTCTAGGTTTGTACGCGAGAGCGATTTTACGGCAAATCAACGCGAAAGAGGCGTTTAAACTCGGCGTGGTCCCGGGATGCGCGTTTTTAGTCGCCAAAGGCGTCCCAGCCGCCATATCAATCTTCCAAAAGTTGATCGAGCAACAGTCGCCTGAAGCGTTGACGGAAGGTCTCGATTTTAGCAAAGTCTTATTAGGAGCAGGAGGCGGAGGAGGAGAAACATCCGCAAACGACGAAGAAGAGGAAGAAGTCAAAAGAACTGAAGAACCCATGGACATCGACTCTCCCGCAAAAAAAGTCGTCGTGAGTCCTTTCGCGAGCGTTCGAAGACGCGCGAATCATCAACATCATCAGCAAAGCGCCGACGCTCGCTAGACTGACGACGGGTAAACGAAAAAGAAGAAGAAGAACCGAAAAGAAAGATAATATAAGAGCAAAGCGGTGAAAAGCACAGACAAAAAACGCACATTTGATGTGGTAGAGAAAAGATTGTAATCCCAAAGCGTACGCGGTATCGTCACACGTTAGTAGTAATAGTATTCCATATACGAGTTTTGGTAGAGTCTTTGGTGTGGTAGAAAATGAGCTAATGACACGAGAACTACTCTTATTACTCCTCGGGAGAAGGCGGTTCGATCACGAAACTCTTCGCCCACGCGAACGACTTATCACCTGATGTTGTTTAAAAAGAGAGAGAGAGAGAAAGAATGAGAGAGACTCAACGCGAGAGAACGAACGAAACATATACTAAAGAGAGAGAAAGAGATCCAATCCCCCCAAGAACAAAAGCGGACACATTTCGCGCGTAACAACACGTATTCAAACAACGATAATATCACGTACCAATCATCCAAAACGCGGTAAAAACCCCTACTCCGCCCCATTGCGCGAGCTTCATCGCAGATGCAGTCGTCGGGACGATATCCACGTTCGTGGAGGACCAGTGCGCGCGAGGGATGAACGTTTTTAATATTTCTCTCATTTTTTGTTGTGTTGGAGAAAGAGGAGAAAAATGTGGAGTGTTTTAGGATACCGCGCTCTCTCTAAATGTGTTATTACAACATGAAGTTATTCTTCTGATTCTGATTCTATCACGCGTAACTCCCCGTGCTCGTATCGCCAACCATCTGGTAAAGGGCAGTCGTTGTCGAGGAGGTATTGTAAACAGTCGGGATGTTTGTTCTCGTGCGCTCTTTGTACGGCCCAATAGTTCCAAGGCGCTTTGGCGGTTTCGTGCAAGTACTTCAAACAGTCGAAGTGGCCGTTCTCGGCCGCACGCTCACACGCCAAATTGTAATATTCATCATATTTACGCTCAACAAGATATTCGAGTATGTGGAGATGACCCTTTTGAGCCACCCAATCGGCAGTCCAAGAAGCCCAAGGCGCTTTGACTTCTTCGCGTAAGTATTTGAGGCACTCGAGATGACCGTTTCCGGCAGCTCTTGCACACGCATGCGCATCAATAGGACACTCATTTGCAACGCAATACTTTACCATTTCTAGATTACCTTGTCTTGCGGCCGCACAAATCGTCCATTCATCCCAATCACAATTTTTCTCCTCTCGCGCCCACTTGAGCAACTCGAGTTTATTCGTGTCAGCAACTCGATTGCAGAAATCTCTTTCGGTCCACCATCTCGGCCACAACGATTTATGCTCCCAAGCAAAGTCCAAAGTCGATATCGAGGACATCTCTCTCACTTTAAACCTCTTCTTCAAATCTCTTGCACGAGTTGATCTCTTAATCAACTTTCTCGTCTCCGTATTCACTTCGTACAAGAATTTCACATCCGTTTGATTCAACCTCGGGAGAATGTGTTTAAAACAAATATCGTCCCACTTCACGATCACCTCCCACAAAGAAAAGAAGATTTCGGAGGGACGGAGACAAGAAGAATCGTCTCCTTCTCTCTTTCGCGTTTCCGGTGTCCTCGCAAAAGCGCTCATCGTTCTTTTCGACGATCCTTCATTAGTATTGCCTTTTGGATACATTTTTATAAGGGAAAAACTGCAGAATTTTGCACGCGTTTACACTCGCAACAATACGCACCGAGACACGAAGTCACATACACTAAAACGAGAGCATCATCGTTCTCTCTTTATATCCCTGCCTTTTGTGCCAAAGAAAGCTTTCTGTTTGAGTGCTTTCGTTTCGATCGCACGTGTGTATAAAGTAAACGTCGACTCAGGTCGTTTCGTTCAATCTCACATCCGTTGTAGTAAAGCAAACGGCAGAGATGAGCAGCGGAGCGACGCCAATAACGAGTCCTCTTGGCACGAAAAAGCCGAGGCAAAGGATGACGAATCAAACGATAAACGCGTCCTCCATCCAACACCAACGAGAAGAAGCACACGACGACGACGATGAGATGAAGAAGAAAGAAAGAGATTGGGATTCCGAAGGGATCAAATCCTCTTCTTTTAAAGGAACATCGCCATCGAATGGATCATCGAGATGGTGGTTCGTGCGTCAAATGATGGTTGGAT
>Ga0255771_1002532_pt1 | contig 18166 bp, 18 predicted proteins | sample 011ome_19_FD_179969 | JGI IMG/M metagenome (GOLD analysis project Ga0255771, IMG submission 179969) | Coastal salt marsh microbial communities from the Groves Creek Marsh, Skidaway Island, Georgia - 011510BT metaG (version 2) | ecosystem: Environmental > Aquatic > Marine > Intertidal zone > Salt...
ACGGCAGATAGGTCGAGAGGCAAGATCTGCATTAGTTAGGAGCTAAATGATGACTGTAATTAATACAAACACAGCGGCGATCAACGCCCAGTACAACCTTAGTAAGGTGCAGAGCGCAATGGACGACGCGATGTCAGCTCTGTCATCTGGTAAAAGAATTACATCTGCGGCCGACGATGCGGCAGGTTTATCTATTGTAACTCGCATGGAGAGCCAGGTACGTGGCTTGAACCAAGCGATGCGCAACGCGGCAGACGGCCAATCGCTCATCGATACTGCTGAAGGTGCGATGGATGAAATTTCCAACATGTTGCAGCGTATGCGCGAACTCGCGCTTCAAGCAGCTAACGATACCAACTCGGACACAGACCGAGCAAACCTAAACCTCGAGATTGATGCTTTGATCGATGAAATTGACCGCGTGGTTGATACAACATCATGGAACGGTAGAAACATACTTGATGGTTCCGCTGCCCTAAGCTTCCAAATTGGCTCGCAAGCAGGTCAAGATTTAAATGTTGCGATCGACTCAATGGGGTCGTCTTCGTTAGGCTCTTTAACTGGTGCAGCCAGCTCGACAGCGGTACTAACATCAGCTCACCAAGGTAATGCGGCCGAAGTCACTGAGGCTAAGATCGCCTTTAACGGAAACGACACTTATACTTTTAATGTTGCTGTTACTACCGATGCTGGGGATGATACCCTTGCAATCAATGCTGACGTTAGAAATGGTTCGGCCGTTGATATCGCCGGAGCAATCAATGCTGCAGCGATTGATGAGGGCATTGATGACTATATCACGGCATCTGTTAGTGGAAATGTCGTTACAATTAAAAACTCATATGGTGAAGCAGTTGCCGTTAACACGTTCTCCGCAGAAGGTGCGGGAACAGCAACCTATACAACTGTTAATGGTGGAGACGGTTCAGATAGTGTCGTTAATTTGGGCGTTGGTGCAGGTAACACCTCAACAGTATTTAACACTCAAAATGCTCCTGCGTATGTGGCGGCAAGTGATGCTACGGATGGTACCGAGGCGGTATTTATTGAGGAACTCTCCGGCTTTACTGACATGACTGCATGGGTGGATGCTGATTTTGGCACCGATGCGGATCATATTGAAGTGGATTTCGGCGATTTTTCAGTCACAGTTGCGCTAGCAGATGCGGATACCATTGGTAATTTTGCTTCTGCTATCAATGCTGAGCAGAACGCGTACACATTCTCTGCGTTAATAGAGGATGATGGTAATGGTGGTTTAACTTACAGCCTGAAAGCATCAGCCAATAACGTAGGAGAAGTTGACTTAGTAAATGATACGCCTACGCTACAAGTGATTGATACAGCAGGAGCGGTAGTTGCTGATGGAGTATTCGCCTCTGGTGTAGCCATGGACGGCGACGTTACCAACGGTACTGATGCGGCAGACGCAGTAGCTGAAAGTGGTGGCTCAAAATTATATTTAGAATTGATGGGTGCTGACACTTATACATTTACTCTGAATACCGTTGATATTGAGTTTACATACACTGGTACGTCCGCGAGCCGTGATGCGATAGCAGAAATTATTGAAACGGCAATGAACGGAGGGACAGGCGACACTTATGACGTTGTGAATCAAAATGGTCGCATTGAAATCACAAACCAATCTGAAACAGATCTTGCATTGTCCGCATTTACATCAGATGGAAATGGCACAATCCTAGCCTCAACAGATGTTGCTCAGGTTGATGCTCAGGGTTCATCAGAGCTTTTGGACGACACAGTTAATGCGGTTGCTGCTAGCACAGTTGCTGCGGGTACTGCAGATGCCACAGATATTGATGTTGAGTTCACAATGGATGATACATACTCGTTCAACATCTCAGATGGTGTTCGGACTGCGAGTGTTGCTGCTACAGCAGTGGATGTGACAGGTACCGATGCAACGGATATGGAAGCAGCTATCAATTATGCACTTGAGCAAGCTGGAATGGATAATTCGGTGTCAGTTTCGCATACAGCCGGCGTGTTAACAATCACGCAAGCAGCTGGACGCGAAATAAGTATTTCCAATTTCCGTTCCGATGGAGCTGGCTCAATGCTAGTTGCTTCAGGGTCTGATGATACAACCGGTGCGGCTAAATATCTTGACGATGGGAATGGTTCCAGCGGCGCGACGATTTCGTCAATCTCGGTCTCAACCGCTTCGAATGCTCAAGATGCAATCGCGATCATTGACCGTGCACTACAAGACGTTGCAACTGAGCGCGCTGAATTGGGTGCTGTCTCAAACCGCCTAGACCATACTATCAACAACCTTGGTAATATTGTGGTCAACACTGAAGCGTCACAGTCTCGCATCGAAGATGCTGACTTCGCGGCTGAAACTAGCAACCTAACAAAGGCACAGATCCTTTCCCAGGCTGCTACTGCAATGCTGGCGCAAGCAAACGCGTCCAAGCAATCTGTCTTGAGCTTGCTGCAAGGATAAGTTAGCCAAGTACAGAGAAAGAGCCCCCTTGCTGCTGCTGGGGGCTCTTTTATTTTGTTTAAGATGTTCTAGAAATTTTTAGGGAGATCTTAGAGTTTTTGAGGTCTTTCTTAGAGCTAAAACAGCACTTCTTAGAACTGATATTACTCTTGTCTGCTTGACGCCTTAGAGTTGTATGGAATTTTGAGTTGATTTTGTCATTTTGCTAAATCAAATACAAAAAATTACATTTTTTCGTATAAAATTTGCAGCCACGCCTTGAGTGTTTATCAGCTGCATTTATTTAAACCCCAAACAGGCTAAAAAATTCACTTACTACTCATGAACTCTATACTGACTTATTCAAGCTTAGCGCTCCTTGGATGTATTTGGATGCTGCTAGAGTTTGACATACTATTTTAGAAGCGCTGAGCTAATCGGTCCTCCAAATCGCTGCGTGATCTCTGCGGCATAGTGCTCATCGAGCGCAGCTCGCGATGTCAAGATTTTAGGCCCTCCTTCGCGCATCAACGCCATTGCTAGCTCTCGTTGCTGTGATCGAAGTGAAGCGGTGCCTGCGCGCACCCTCACGTCAAATGGTTGTCCTCGAGGAGGAGAATTATACCAACTCGATGTCGCTGCATCGCTACGCGCTAGCACTTCTCTAACAATGTCATGAATGGGACGAGCACGAACTATCTGTGAGAAAAGAGGCGCAGGGGCGCCTTGCGAATTTAGCGCAAAAGACAGAGTGCGGCCGTCAAAACGCTCTAGTTCTTGCAAATCATCCACAATGGCACGCAGATCTTGCTGTCCTTTGATATCAACTGTCGCCTTTATTGTAATGCTCATTCAATGTTCCTTTCTTAATTTGATCTTAAAATTGATTTATTCTAGCCCAGCGCCTGGACGACTGACCAAATGTTTTAAATGCGCTTTGCTGGATTGCAGAACTTGTCAGCTACACGAGCGTAGTCATAGTTGCGCGCTCGTTGGCGCGCTGCATATCGCTTAGATGTGACTGAATTGACCTTTTTGAGAAACAATATCTCTTGCTGGTCTAAGGCATCACCACAGTCGCTGCGATGTTTGATAGCATACCAATGAGATTTATAACTTTCTGGAATGCCTGGTGCATATGTTCCAGAGATTAATGCTCTGGCTCTAAGCTTATCGTCTATTTGATAGTCCATTCTAATTTCCTTTTTGATTAATTGTTTGCGGGAATTACAAGGAATGCCTCATGCAGATACATTGAGATCAACCCTCTGGCTAATGTCAGAGTTTGAACTATCACGTTAATGGATTTTGTTTTGTAAGGTGGCCAATCGCCTGAAATTAAAAGTTCATCAAAAGTAAATCACCTATCCCTAACAATCATGACGAGCAATTTTTGTTGTGGAAAGAAACGACCATATGTGTCTCCAGTCATAAAGTTTACTGACCAAAAATTTTTAGGGGAAATCCAATTTTTTTGCCCAGTCCAATAAGGCTCACTTTGCGTTCCCGGAAAATAGCGCAGATCGATTTTGGGTGCATCACATTGCTTGCAAATTAAAGATTCTAACTCTGCGCGTGTTGGAAGGCGCCAATCACCTCCAAGCTGTTCGTTTGCTTGCTCTATCGCGATAGAAATTTCATCGTGATTCAGTTTAACTGCATTTCCATCACACTTTTCTGTATCCAAGTTAAATGACTGCCCAAGAGTGCAACGAAACCATTCAATCTTGTTCTCAAAGTCTAGGACTCTTAAGCCCTCAGGATAAAATTGAGCTGAGCTTTGAGATGGAAATGAAAAAAACAGCAAAATTGAAAATATACGCCACATTATAGTATATTACCTCCAAGTGATGAAGTTTCGTTGCAATTATTGTACCTAAAAAGAGAACATGAGAACATTTTTTTCTTTTGGTATGAAAATTGAATGAACAACCTACTTTTTGGAGGAAATTAAATGGATCTGGCTTCTCTTATAGGTCTAATCGGCGCAATTGCAATGATTGTCGGCGCTATGATTTCAGGTGGCGGCGTTGGGCCATTCATTGATGTCCCATCTATTTTGATCGTTTTTGGCGGCACCTTTTTTGCAGCCATGTATACCGCACCACTGCCAGTTTATTTGGGTAGCTTCGGCGCAATGGCAAAAGCTTTTTTACCGCCTGTGAAAAAACAGGATGAAATGATTTTGAAGATCGCGGAACTTGCTGCAGTTGCTCGAAAAGATGGGATGATGGCTCTTGAAGGGCAAGCTGTCCCTGACAAATTTTTTGAAAAAGGTCTTCAAATGCTTGTTGACGGTGCCGATGAAAAAAAGCTTACGCAAGTGCTTGAGGTAGAGATTGGCGCAATGAAAGTTCGACATGAGGCGATGCAAGGTTGTATCAAAGCATGGATTGATTTGGCACCAGCGATGGGGATGATTGGTACTCTCGTTGGCCTAGTTTTAATGTTGGGAAATATGGCTGATCCAAAAGCAATTGGCCCCGCGATGGCAGTGGCCTTGTTAACTACCCTTTATGGAGCTTTCATCGCAAACGTTCTATTCGCGCCGATGTTAACAAAAATGGAATATTACACAGCTTATGAAGTAACATATAGGGAAATTGTAATACTTGGTTTGCGGGGTATTGCGCAAGGTGAAAGCCCCCGCAACATCCAAGACATTTTGGCGGCCAATTTGAAGCCAAAAGATCAAGCAAAGCTAGAGGCTGCGTAAGATGGCAGAAAACGAAGAGGCAGAAGAAAAAAAACAAAAAGATTGTCCTAAGTGCCCACCCGTTGGTGCGCCTGCTTGGATGGCAACATTTGCTGACATGGCAACGCTTCTGATGGCATTCTTCGTACTTATTTTATCATTTGCCGAATTTAATACACCTAAATTTAAACAAATCTCTGGTTCATTAAAAAATGCGTTTGGTGTCCAAAAAATCATTCCAGTAGTTGAGCAGCCCAAAGGCACGACCATAATTGAAATGAACTTCAGCCCATCACCAGCCCCGTCTGTGACAGAAGAGATGACACAGCAGACTACGCAACAAGAGCAGCGTGAAGTTGAAGTCAAATCTAAAGATAACGATGCAGATAAGGGGAATGATCTTGACAATGGCGGAACTCAAAAAGACAGCCAAGTAGATGACCCTGGGGCGGATCCGACACAGAATATGACGGCTACACAACTTGCTGACGCGTTGAAAGACGCTATCGCGGATGGAAAAGTTGAGCTTCAATCCGATGGTGAACAAGTAACCATTAATTTTCCGAGAAATGAGAATACTGAGCAAGATCTACCATCTTTGATACAAGAAACTTTGACTGCTATAGAAGCAGTATCAGCATCTTCCGGCGAGTCAGAAGGAGTGCTTTTTGGCGGTATAGAGGAGCAATTGAAGGAGCTGTTCTCTAAAATATCAGAACAAGAAAACGAGATTAAAGAACTAGAAAATTTAGCATCAGGCGCTGGTGACCAAGGCGACGAAGATAAAAAAGCTAAGGCGTCAACCGCAAAAGACTTACTTGAAATTGCCTTGAGGCAAGAAATTGAGGACGGACTTGTCGAGGTGGAGCGCCGCGATGGCAAAGTCTTTATAACCGTAGGTTCCGGTGGAGCATTTCCTTCAGGAACAGCCGATTTAACATCTCAAGCTCAAGAAATAATTCAGCGCATTTCATTTAATGCTTTAACCAGTTCAAGTAAAATAACAGTTACTGGGCATACAGATAATGTTCCAATTGGTGGTGGCCTCTATCGTGACAATTGGGACTTGGCGGCCGCACGCGCTGCAAGTGTTGTTCAGGCAGTACAAAATACGGGTATGATTGCTGCTTCTAACTTACAGGCTGTCAGCAAAGGAGAGAATGATCCCGTTGACACAAATGATACTCCAGAGGGCCGTGAGCGTAATAGGCGCATTGAAATTGAGATTGATTACTAAAATATCCGTGTATTTGGTCGATCTAGTAAATGAGGTGAAGCATGGCTGTTGATTATCTTAGTGTACTAAATTCATCGGGATCCGGTCTCAATGTGACGCAAATCGTCGATAGTCTTGTCGCAGCTGAAATACAGCCGCAACGAGACTTAATTTCTAAGTCCCAAGACAAAACAGAGCTGGAAATTTCCGAATTGGCGACAATGAAATCTAATTTAAACAGCTTTAAAAATCTGCTCAATGGCTTATCATTTAATGAAGTTTTTAGAATAGAGACAGGCTCTGAGATCGCATTTGAAATTACACAGTCGGCAAATTTGAACGAGGCAGTTGAATTCGATGCTAACTTAAAAATTAACCAAATTGCGCAACGGCAAACATTAGCTTTTTCTGGATATACATCAGAAACTGAGGCAATTGGGGATATCTCACTTACCATTTCTTTTGGAGAATTAAGTAGCGCAAACGTTTTCACTGCCGATTCAGCTCGTTCTAATCAACAAGTTACATTAACCGGCAGTAATTTGTCAGAGCTTGCTTTGGCTCTTAGTGCATTAGACGGTGTTGACGCGGAAGTAGTAAAAATCTCTGAGGGAAATTTTGCCCTAGCGGTCTACTCCGATTTTGGTCAACAAAATGCACTTTCTATTTCAAGCAATATTCCCAATATCAATGCGGCTAGCCAATCTGACTATAATTTACGGCAAACCGTCGCTGCACAAGATTCCATAATCGAACTTAATGGCATTACTATCAATCGTGCGACTAACACACTTAAGGATGTTATAGATGGCGTCACAATTAGTCTAAATGAGATAACAGGAACGAGCACTTCAATATCAGGTAAGTTTTCAGCAGATCTGGCTAAAGAAAAATTTTCTGAATTCGTAAGTTACATAAACGAAACAAAGCAATACCTATCAAACCTTACCAAGCGCGATACTAACGGCTCAGGGAATAATGTATTTGCAGCCGATGCAAACATTAAGAGCATACTTTCTCAATTTAATAGTTTAACACGAAGCCCGATAAGCGGGTTTGGAACAAATGATTACTATTTTTCTGAGCTTGGGGTAATGACCAACAGAGACGGCACTTTAGCTTTGGACGAAGAAAAATTTAACAATTTTTTTGATAATAACCGATCTCAATTTGTTGGTATTTCAAATAGTCAGATCCACTCAAGTGACCTAAATTTAGGCGTACAAGTCTCAAATATGGCAAACCAAAAAGCAGGTAATTTTGAATTTCTTTATGATCCAGAAACTCAGAAAGCTACTTTATCTGGGCAAGAACTAACATCCAGTGTCATAGGTGATAAAACAATTTTTCGAACTGATTTAAATGGTTTTGAAACTTTTTCAATTTCTGTGGATAGTGATAAAATTCCTCAAATTGCACAAATTGATGTTGGAGTATCGGCATCTCAAAAATTTATTAAATTAATTGATGACTTTTTTGCCAACGATGGAGAGATCGTTCGAAAAGAACAAAACCTGGACACACTGTTAACGAGATATCAAGACGATTTAAGTGGTCTAGACGATAGAGAGATTTCTGTAAGAAGTAGATATCTCGATCAATTTACTGCCATGGAACAGATTGTTACAAAACTGAAATCTACCGGCGATTACATAACGACGATGATGGATGCCTGGAATAAGCAAGATAATTAATCAGTTACAATCCCATATTTTTTTATTTTTTCGATTAATGTGGTCCGTCGCAGCATTAATTTATCTGCTGCTTTTGCGATTTGACCCTCTTGATTTTTTATCGCTGCCTCAATCAACACAACCTCGATCTCGCTTAATAAACGTCTAATATTTGTTTCAGGATAATGTTCAAACCAATTGCGAAAATCTTCTGCTGTAGGCGGTCTCGAGTTTTCGGCATCATCGACGTTTATAATTTCTTTTAAATCATCCAATTCATCCCAAGCATCCAAATTTTCTTGCTTCATATTTATTTCTGGCACTTGAAGCCTCAACAAATTTTGCGTGACATGCTCTCCGGTTATTACAGTGCCTGGGAATAGCACCGCTGCACGCAATAATATATTTTTTAACTCGCGTATATTCCCCGGCCAACTATAGTTTGACATTGCGCGGATTGCATCCTTAGTAAACTTTGGTTTCGTAGATGCTCCTTTTGCAGCAGGCATTAGGGCTTCTATAAGTACGGAAATATCTTCTGTGCGCTCGCGCAATGCCGGTACAGCAATAGGAAAGACATTTAGCCGATACATCAAATCAGCCCGAAAGGAGCCTTGGTCAGCCATTTTTTCCAAATTTCTATGAGTGGCGCAGATAACACGAACGTTGACATGTATCGTATCTCTACCACCAATTCTTTGTACCTGTTGGCTCTCCAAAACTCTCAATAGCTTTGATTGCAAGTCTAGAGACATATCTCCAATTTCATCAAGAAATAGCGTTCCATTTGATGCTTGTTCAAATCTCCCCTCTCGACGGCGATCTGCACCAGTAAAAGCCCCCTTTTCATAACCAAATAGTTCAGATTCGAGTAAGTCCTTAGGGATAGCAGCACAGTTTATGGCCACAAACTCTCCCCTGCGCTCAGATAAGGCATGCACGGCTTCTGCGACTAATTCTTTGCCCGCACCTGTGGCACCTTGTATCATGACCGAACCATCAGATGGTGCTACCAATTGAATTAAGTGTTTTAATTGTTTTGTCGATTCTGACGTCCCAACAATTTTATCCAAAGCCAGATCTGTCAATTTTTTGTATCCTTTAGGCATCATTTACGTGTCAATTTACTGACATCTTATTAAAAAAAGACGTAGAAATATATAAAAATTTTCTGTAAAAATAATCGGGTTAGATTAAGGAACGTCACCGTGACAAGCTCAAACAGTCGTGCACTAGTACCAGCATCTTCCAGGACGTTAGTTATTGGAAAGAAGGTTGGCTCCACTGTTAATTTTAGCTTAGTAGATGAAGATGTGAATTTACTAAACCGTGCCGAAGTGAAGGAGAAACTACCTGATATATTAGGTCGGGTTTTGGCGAGATCTTGGCTCGATAAAGACTTTATGGAGCAGTTCAAGTCTGAGCCTCTTGATGTTTTACGGGCGGCAGGAGTGCATTTACCAGAAACAATTCACATAGAATTTCAAAAGGCAAACTCTGATCGCCCAAAGGTTGTAGTTTATGAACAACAAGAAAATTCTAAGTTAAAATTACGTGTTTTTTATTTGCAGCTTGTTATGGTGGCAGGTAGATGATTGGGTCGATCAAACATTATGCTTTATTGGTCAGAGTATTATTTCTCCTATTTCTGGCCACACCAATCCTAGCCAACGATGATATTAATACTGACGGCTTTAGTGAAGCCGCAGGCGCGTTTAAAGATGGAAGATTTGTGGAATCTACATCTCTTTTTAAAGTACTGGCGGAGGCTGGCAATGCTACAGCGCAATATAACTATGCAGCACTTCTACATGCAGGCTTGGGAGCGCCGGTAGACTTTGAAGAAGCATGGTTTTGGGCCTGGCGTGCTCGGTTAGGTGGGATTTCAAAGGCCGTCGATCTTACAAATAAAATAAAGTCTGAAGTTTCTCAAGAACGAGAAAATGGGCTCGTCGAGAGATTAAACCAGCAATATGAAAAATTGGCATATGATGGAGATCTGAGCTCAATGTCATATGTCGCTATTGTAAATTTTGAGGCATTGACCGAGCCTAATTGCAAGAAAAGCTACGTTTGGGCCTTAGTTGCTCAGGCGTTCGGGCGAACTGATGTACAAGATATTATCTCTGATTGTAGCGATGTGCTTGAGGGCGATGAGAAAATTTCATACCAAAAAGACGCAAAAGACCTTTTTGATAAAATAAAAAAATAGTGCCTTAATGCGACCGGTTGAATTTTGTGATTTCTTCAACAACTTCTGCGTTTAGTTGTAAAATTTTCACTATTTGATCGTTTTCATAGCCTGCGCGTGCATATTCAACTGCTGCTGAGATTTTGTCATGCTCGCTATTTTCCGGCGCCATAACAGTTGCACTGTCCACATTAGGTTGGCAATTCTTTGGAAGCATTTTTATATTCACGACTATGTCATCCAATGTCTGCATGATGTTATTTTCGAACAACAAAAGGGCATCCACAAAACCTTTGTCGAGTTTCGTCACAACCTCTTTAACCTGTGATGCAGTTGCAAGATTACAGAGCTTGGCTTCTAGAGCTTTTATTTTTTTATTTGCGCGTGTTACTTGAAAGGTTAATGCTAATACAATCAGAGTGTAAACGATAAAGCTTAAAGCGATTAGTGCCTGCAGCGAGTTGTCAAAATTTGGCATGAAAGCTCCTCCATAAATCGAGAAAGCAATTTTCATGCCAAATTTTAGGTTTTCATCTCAATGTAGCTGTTCATCAATTCTTCGGCGACTGCGTCAAGATTTACGGGATATTCACCCCGCTTTATGGCCGCCTTAATCCGATTTACCGCCTCCAAATCAATTGGAGGTTGGCGTGTCATTTCGGAAACTACTTCTTTAGATGCCAAGCTATCTACGCCATCACCTATCGGCGATACTGTAGCAGTACGGCCGGATACCACATTCTTTGACGATGCTGGCTGCTGATTTAGAGCCATCCTTGCTGAGTTGTTTACGCTATCGACCATTTTACTGTCTCCTATTGCATCATTAAACGACGCAAAGTCAGTTCATTTTAGTCAAAACTAACACATTTTTTTTCGAAATTACGATCCCAGACACGATTTGGCCAGACTTTGCATTCCTGACACTAATTCTATCATTTTTTTGCCCAGATTCAAGTGCAATGCCATCTGTTTCAACGTTTATACGCCCTATTTTATTCTGCAGCACGACAGGTTGATCTTTTTCAATCAACCATATTTCAGAAACGTGTTGCGGTTTGATTTTCTGATTTCGATAGATCGTTCTTTTTGCTTTACGTCCGACAACATCTTCCAGTTGCGAGAAAAAAAGAAAGTTGCTTTTTCCATCAGCATCAATGACCTCTAAATCTTCAATCGTGATTACACTGCCTTTTTTTATAGGCGATTTAGCTATCACAATTTTTTCTGAGGTGATGGCTTGTGTATTTTTCTCACTTACGATTTTTGAGCGTATCAATATATGCCATGGATTGTCTTTTGCATGGCATTGGAAAATAAGTATGCTTAGATCATCATCTGACTTGGGAGTTACCGTGGTTTTTCCTGTACATGCATAATATGCACGATTTGCACTTATCATCACATCAAGATTTACTCCTGCGGCTAATGCCCATTGATTGACAATATTTTTAATATCTTGTCCTCGCAAAACTTGCTGAGCGTTGCTTGCAGTTGAGACGAAGGCGGATACTAAAAAAAGAAATATGGTATATCTCATTGTAGTAAATAAACGATCTCACCATCAAAACTTGATTGTTCTATCGTTCCCTCTAGGGCTTGAAGTGTTGCTTGTTTAGCGTCAAGTGTTTTCACCACAAAACCAGTTGGTTGGCCATTCTGTGGTAGAAATATGCTATCTTTTTGTACTCCGTGATCGCTTCCCAAATTAATGTTGAAATATTTCCCTGACTGTCTGAGCTTTGCAGATTTGGGCGAGCATACAGCAAGCTCAATGCTTTTTTCTAGAGAGACTAGGAATGGATCTAACAACTGATCGACTATTTTTGATCTGTTCCTTGGTACTGTTTTAAAGGGTAATGTAAGGGCCAGTCGGTTTGTTTGAGCACTGGTTTCTAGGCGCTCCAGGTTGGCATTCAAAGCGACGTTGCTACTACTTGACCAAAATATACCCGTTAGCAGATTACTGTCTTCATTATACTTGAGATCTAGCGTAACCTCCAAGCTGTGCTCATTTTTGGATAAAACAACTTCAGCACTGTTTTTTTCGTCAGAGACTTGAGCAGATACAATCGAGGAATAATCTGCCAAATTTACGCTTCGTTTTTTGAGCGTTGTGGTTGTCACATTTACAAAATTCAAGCTTTTTTGACGAGTGGCTATTGCCTTGATTTGGTCTTGCAGTGTCAATGATATATTTGATAGGTGGGCTGGCGTGTTGTTTCCCTGTTTAACGATAACTTTGGGGTAACTAAGACGCAGTTGTTGAGGCTTCTTGCATTTTTCTTCATGGTCGAAATTGCCATACAAAATTTTCAAGGTGGTAGTAAATTTATCACCTTTTACTTGTTCGTTTAATACGTTGAAGCCTAGCACTCGCGCCTCTGAACTGATCTTTAGTTGGTCAAGCTTGATAACTCCTTTGTCCATGATAGTGAGTGAACTAAACTTAGCTCCATTCTGTAACATAAAATTTTCGAGAGCATCTACTATTGCCCTCTTTTGAGACAACTCTGCTGAAACACCAGTGCCATAAGCCACGCCGGATGAAACTGCGGTTTGAACCTCAGACGCTAAAGCAGATGGCAACGCTAGTAACGCCATGAAACTAAATAAACGACGTATCAACATTAACGATATGCCTTAACTATCTCGTCAATCAATGTGCGATCAACCTCGACTACAACTTCGTATGTGTCAGAGCTGCTTGGTTCGATCTTCACCGTTCTAGCGCCAACAATTACCCCTTGCAAATCTGCCCGTAAGGTATCACTTTGGATTACTGCTTCGGCTATCTTTGTACTGCTGTTTATTTGAATTCCATGAATCTGCTCCGTTAGCTGCCTCAGGGCGTCAAGGCGCGCTGCTTTTATCGCCAATATCCGTTTTTGGTTTATGCTCTTGCCTGGCTGTACCGAGATAGACGAAAAGCCTACCCCTGTAATAGTGGGAATTTCGTATGTCTTTACTGGAAGTTTTTCTACAGATTTTTTTACTGCCACGACATTTTGAGCTGCAATCGATCTTTTTTCTGATTGTGGTGATAATTTTTGGCCTGAAAAATTTGGAAGTTCAAGCTGGCAGGCAGTAACCAGCGTAGCTACGCAGCCGAACATTAAAATCTTTTTCATTGGCTTATCCTTTATTGATGGGTCCCACTTAGGTCCATGACATGAAGATTGGGCAATCAAAGCAAAACTCGTGCCATCCCAAACATTGTCAAAAAAATATAAAAACTCGAATTGGCATGTGTTTTGCCTTGGCTTCAAGGAGTTATTTCGTGGAGACTATCTTGGAAAGTGTAAAGCGATCATTAATGAGCCTCGATGTATTCGATTTTAGCCGATCAGCGTCTTTGCCGATTGGAATTTTGGCGCTGATAGCTATGATGGTTCTTCCACTACCCGCCTTTCTGCTCGATACATTTTTTATATTTAACATAGTTGTTTCTCTGCTTGTTTTAATGGTTGCAGTTAATACGCAGCGGCCCCTAGACTTTTCCTCTTTTCCAAATTTACTTTTGCTGGCGACAGTATTGAGATTAGCATTGAACGTTGCATCTACGCGGGTCGTTTTGAGTCAAGGCCATGAAGGTCCAGACGCTGCAGGTAAAGTTATCAAAGCGTTTGGCGAGTTTGTTGTAGCGGGCAACTATACGGTTGGCATCTTCGTTTTTGTGATATTAGTGATAATTAATCTTGTCGTGATCACCAAAGGTGCCGGCCGTGTATCTGAAGTATCTGCACGCTTCACCCTCGATGCTATGCCTGGCAAGCAGATGGCTATTGACGCAGATTTGAACGCTGGCATTCTTACACCTGAAGAAGCGACCGAACGCAGAGCTGAAGTTGCATCAGAAGCGGATTTTTATGGTTCCATGGACGGTGCATCGAAGTTTGTAAAAGGCGATGCGATCGCGGGAATTCTAATTTTAGCCATAAATATTATTGGTGGTTTAATAATCGGTGTGGCGCAACATTCACTTGATATTGCAACTGCCGCTGAAACATATATCCTTCTATCCATCGGTGACGGTTTGGTTGCCCAGGTTCCATCTCTTTTGCTTTCAATCGCGACAGCAATTATCGTTACACGCGTATCGTCCAACCACATGATGGCAGAACAAATTGGCGAACAGGTAGGTATTTCCAAAGCTTGGTATCCTGCAGCGGGTGTTTTGCTATTTTTAGGCTTGGTTCCGGGAATGCCAAACCTTCTCTTCGGAGCGTTTGCGCTTGCAGCATTAACAATAGCATATTTTTTACAAAAAAATGAGTTGGAAAAGACTGAGCGACAGAACGAACTAGATGGCTCTGAGGAGGAAACTGCAGCGGAGCAAAATCAAATAGGCGTTCGTGACATTACAGATAATTCCAAAATCTCCCTCTTACTTGGCTATAAGCTGGTAGAGATGGTACAAGACGAAAAAACGTCAAAACTTTTGTCGAGAATTACCTCCGTTCGGAAAGAAATTAGCCGTGCTTTGGGATTTGTTATGCCAGGTGTTCGGGTTAGGGACGAGCTAGACCTCGCTCCGAACTGCTACCAAATAAGATTAGGGCAAACAATTGCGGCAGAGGATATTATTTACCCTACCCATAAATTAGCAATACCGGGCGACAAATCAAAGACTAAACTCACTGGCATTGAGGTTTCAGATCCAAGTTTTGGTGTAGATGCGGTCTGGATAGAAGAGACTATTGTCCCTCAAGCTCAAGCCGACGATTATGTAGTTATTGAACCAGACGCTGTTTTAGCTACGCACTTGAGCCAAGTTTTAAAGAAACATGCCTATGAAATTTTGAGTCAAGATGATGTGCAAGCACTACTTGATAACTTAGCAGAAACAAGTCCAAGTCTGGTGGAGTCCACTGTCCCTAAGTTAATTCCTATTAATACATTGACTGCAGTATTGCGAAATCTTTTGAGTGAGCGTGTTCCAATTTCCGATTTGAGAAGGATACTTGAAAAACTTTCATCGATTAATATTCAAAATGTGGCCGCAATGGACCTTGCCGAAATTTTGAGGCCAAGCTTGTCACGATTAATTTTGCAGCAAATTTTAGGTGTCAGTGAACAATTACCCATCATGCTTTTTGCTCCAGAACTAGAGAAAATTTTGATGCAAGCAGTGCAACAGCACGGCTCTGACAACCTAATCATTGATGGTGAACTCGCAAAGTCAATACAAAAAGGCATCAATAAAGAGAGTGAAAAACTCAGTGCTAGGGGTCGCCCCGCAATTTTAGTTGTTGCCCCACAAATCCGACGATCAGTTTCGATGTTCTTTAGGCCTAGTATGCCAGATTTGGTTGTTTTGAGCTTCTCTGAATTGCCAGATAACAGAAACATAGACGTTGTATCAACCATCGGTCGACAAGAAGCATTAGAGCAAGTTTAACAAGGAGATTTTAATGTTAACAGTTACTGCAAAAGATTCTTCTACTGCAATGGATGAAATCGTTTCAAAATTAGGTTCTGATGCAATGATCATCTCTACCAGACGCGTTGAGACTGGAATTGAGATCACAGCTACATCAGACATTCTAGATCTAAAGTCTCGTTTAAATAAGAGGGAGATGGATCCAGTTTCTTTTCAATCTAATCGCACCCTAATAAACAAAGGGGAGGCAGGAAATATAGAATCTGTAAAAGAAACCTCTTTAAATACCAATGATGAGAATTTTAAAACGGCTTTTTTAAACGACATAAAAATGCTCTTAGACAAATATCAAAGTCAATTAACTCCAACTTTTAATGAAATGACTTTTCTCAGTGATGTTCTAGTGAAACAGGATGGGCATACACGCTTCAATAATCGATTTTCGAATAATCAATATAATCGGGAAAAATTTATTGAAATTTTTTCACGTGAAATAGTTGATATTGATCATTCTGAGTTGCTGAATTCTAGCATTATTTACATTGTGGGGCCCAGTGGATCTGGCAAATCAACTTTTGCGGCGAAACTCGTCTACACTTTAAAGGAAAAGTTTAGCGATACAGAATTTTTCCTTTTGGAAGCAAATCGAAATAACTTTGTCGAACAATCAATCCTGTCATTCTGCGCAAAAATAACCGGACTATGCTATCGAGATAAGTTGGAAGAAATTACGAATGATCACAGGATTAAAGTCGTGGAGCTGGATCTGGATACGTATTTGACTCTAAAAGAAACAAAAAAGTTAAATGCCGATGCAAAAACTTTTTTGACGATTCCTGCCGGATCAAGTTGTTCTTTGATCGCATCGATATTGAAAAAACTTAAAACGGTGAAGCCCCGAGTAGTATTTACCAAATTAGATGAGAGCGACGTAAATTTTGATGAAGTGGTTGAGATTTTCAATTTCGACTGCAAACTTTCATTTTTATCTGCTAATGCTAAATTGAGCGAGGGGTTATGTTTCGCCACAAATGAAATCATGAGCTGGTTTTTGAATGACCGGTTAGCTGAAGGCACAAATAAATGGCAACCACAATAGCTGTCTCCGGTGGGAAAGGTGGCGTTGGTAAAACAACGATATCTGTAAACTTAGCCACATGGATGGCGCGGGCGGGCACAAAAACCTTACTTGTGGACGCAGATTTGGGTATGGCTAATTCGCATATTTTGTGCGGTCTCAAGGCAGAGAAAACGGTTGAAAATTTTGTTCGAAATTCAGAGCCACTTGAAGATCTTATTTATACTTTGCCCTGGGGATTAGATCTACTCGCTGGGGGCACTGGATCTACTGACGTTTTAAATGTTGATCAGATTAAACGCGGGAATATAATCAGGTCGCTAAAACAGGTATCAACTCACTATGATGCACTTGTGGTTGATGTCGCGGCAGGCGCAAGTGATGCGTCGCTTGAATTTTGTGCTGCATGCGAAAAATTAATAATCGTTATAATGGGCGAGCCTACTTCGTTCATGGATGCTTACTCATTGATAAAATCAGCGCACTTAGATTATGAATTGGATAACTTTGGAATTGTTGTAAATCAATCTGCATCAAGGCAACAAGCCGAAGCTCTTTTTGAAAAGTTTAAATCGATAACAAGCAAGTTTATTTCGGTGAATCAAGAGTTTTTAGGGTATGTGCCAGCATCAGAAAAAATTCGAAAATCTATCGTTTCGCGAAGCCCAATAATGATAACGAGACAAGCCACTTTAGAAGAAACCTGTTTTTCGACATTAGCTAAAAACACTGAAAATCTTGATAAAAATGAGTATCAGGGGCTAACGATCTACTGAGGTGCTAATGAAAACAGGTTATGTTACAGATAAGCAAAATAGATCAGCTCTCATAGAGAGTGAGTTAGCGTCGGTAAAAAAGATCGCGTATTATTATTTTGGTCGTATAAAAAGCGCTGTGGAAATAGAAGATTTGTTGCAAATCGGTTTTCTTGGCTTAGTTGATGCCAGTCACCGCTATATTGAAACTGAGCAAGGTAGCTTCAAAGCATATGCTAGTATACGAATAAAGGGAGCGATAGTAGATTATCTTCGTAAGTCGTCCAATCTTTGTAGGACTACAATTGCAAATCGGAAAAAGCTATTAGGGGCTGAAAAGTTTCTGTTGGACAAATTAGGACGGTTACCAACTGATATCGAGCTAAGCGAAAACCTTGGTATCAGTTTGGACGACCTGTTTACCTGGCGCAAAAACTTTCAGGCCAACCAGCTCCAATCTCTCGACGAAGTACACAATGAGTTCTCTGAATGGTTTGCTGACTTTACTGCTCCGGTAGAGGATCAAATATATTTGGATGAGCTCAAAAAAGGCCTGAGAATTTCATTAGATGGGTTAAAGCCTAATGAAGCACTAGTTTTGCAATTATACTATGTAGAAGAGCTCAACATATATGAAATTGCTGAAATAATGGAAATATCAACTGGTCGTGTGTCTCAATTAAAGTCTGCTGCAATTAGTTTTATTAGGGATGATTTACGTAA
>Ga0255771_1002566_pt1 | contig 18025 bp, 12 predicted proteins | sample 011ome_19_FD_179969 | JGI IMG/M metagenome (GOLD analysis project Ga0255771, IMG submission 179969) | Coastal salt marsh microbial communities from the Groves Creek Marsh, Skidaway Island, Georgia - 011510BT metaG (version 2) | ecosystem: Environmental > Aquatic > Marine > Intertidal zone > Salt...
GGGGATAACATTGCGATGACAGCGACTTTGATCACGCCGATTGCGATGGAAGAAGGCCTGCGCTTTGCTATTCGTGAAGGCGGACGCACCGTCGGTGCTGGTGTGGTATCAGGTATCGTCGAATAAGAAATTGAAGGATTACCTTCAGACAGAATAGGAGTGTAGCTCAATTGGTAGAGCACCGGTCTCCAAAACCGGGGGTTGGGGGTTCGAGTCCCTTCGCTCCTGCCATTACTGGCAATATGAATAAACCCCGTCGCGAAAGCGCCGGGGTTTTTCTTTTTTCTATCCTATGCCAAAATAAAACAATATTCTGAGCGGTGTAAGAAAACCCTGTGTTAAGAAAACGCTGTGTTAAGAAAATCCTGGGTTGGATGCCGTTTAATGTGAAAGCAGATCCTATGACAACCTCCTCAAAATCACTACCGATTCCCCCTGTAACGCCTGCAATCAAGGCAGCGCTTGCTCCTTATGGGAAGCTGCGTGTTGGCATTAATATGGCTAATTTTCTCCTCGTGTCGGGGAAAACTGATGATGGCTCAGCAAAAGGGGTATCCCCTGATTTGGCGCAATATATTGCTGGCTTGCTTGACGTTCCGTGTGTGTTAGTCCCCTTTGCTGGTCCGGGCCAGTTAGCAGATGCGATTGCTGATGACGTCTGGGACCTTGCCAATATCGCTGTTGAACCTGAACGTGCGGCAACCATCGCCTTTAGTAATCCTTATGTTCTGATTGATGCTAATTTCCTAACCCGAAAAGACAGTGCCATTCACACCAACGCCGATGTTGATAAGAAAGATATCTCAATCATCCTTTATGGCCGCAGCGCCTATGATTTATGGTTAAGTGACCATTATCTTAAGCCAACTTACTTGCGTGTTGAAACTATTGATTTATCTCATCAGCGTTTCAAAGACGGTGAAGGCGATGTGCTGGCTAGCCTTAAGCCTAAGTTGCTGTCGGAATTGTCAGGGACAGGGGCGTCGGATTATCGCCTCATCACAGAACCCTTTACTGCGATCAAACAGGCAGTGGGGATGCGGCCTGATCATCCTGATGCGCTAGACTTTATTAACCGGGTGATCGCACATCTTTTGGCGTGCGGCTTTATTGCTGATAGCCTTAAAACCCATCAGGTTGAAGATAAGCTTAGCCTACCGCAGTGATCTTAGCCAAATAGACAATCAAAAAGCAGTTGATCAAGCTGTTTAACACGAGCTTGAGCTGATTTAAGCGTGCGTTTTTCGCGCGCTGATAATTTTGCTAATTCAATGAGGGTGCTAGGCGGCTGTCCTTGATCAATATCGGCAATCTGTTGGCGAAGCACGAGCCGAACACAGAATTGCAAATCTTCAGATAAGGGGATCAGTTCAGGGGGAGCCGTCCCAGTTTTTACCAATTGTTCTGCGCGTTCAACACTGTTTCTAGCCGTGATCATTCTTGAGGTTGCAAGGATGCGGAGCGTTTCAATCATTGGCAACAGCATATTGCGTTTAAGATTAAAGCGGCCATTTTCCATGCTAAAGCCGCCCCAAAAGGTGCTGCCAGCGTTGTGTGACCGCATGTTTCCGGCAAGCATTTTTAGGAAATCAGACTGGCCTTTGAGCGCAGAATTGATATCATTTTGTAACTGATATGCCAGCCTTTGGTTGCCATAAACTGCATGGAAATCAAAGAAAATATCAACATAGAGGATATCTTCTGCCTTAGTGCGATTGATCCAGTGACGGATTGTGTTTTGCCAGTCGGAAAGGGATTTGCACCATTTCGCTGTGTTTGCCATGACGCCGCCATCACAATAGGGAATTCCCGCTTGATCCAGAATATCAGCTACATGCTGACCTAATGTTTCAAACCAGCGCTGTGTTTTGGCCTGCTCAGCTTTCGGTGCATCAGCATAGATAATGGCATGATCCTGATCTGCTGCCAGCAAGCTTTCGTCACGCCCGCCTGACCCAAGGATCAGGACACAATAATCACAAGGTGGAGGCCCCTGATCTGTTGCCATCATCGCCTCTGCCAGTTCGGCTGCTCGGGCTACGGCCGCACGATATTGTCCGCTGACCACGGATGCGATGGCATAAGCCTTAATGCCCTCATCGAGAAGCGATTTGCAAAGATGCGGCAACCCTTTTATCGCATGACCGATATGGTCTGCATCCTGCGCATGAGCAATCTCATCACCAATAACCATCGCCTCTGTCAGGCGCAAACGGTTCAATTCACGTCCTGAAATATATCCAGTCAGAATATCACCAGCATCAACCACCCCAAGATGCCGGATATCATGTTTTTGCATCCGCCCTAGGGCAACATGCATATAATCTTGCTGTGTGACGGTGATGACGGGCGAAGACATGATGGTATCAAGCCGCATGGCTCGGGCTCGGCTGACCTCTTTTAAAGGTAAAGCCATACAATGCACGATATCGCGTTCAGACACGATGCCCACAATCTGATCTGGGGCGGTGCCAACAAAAACGCATTCGCGCTTTTGCGCTTTCATCATGGCCGCGGCTTCTAGTGCTGTGGCAGCAGGCGGCATTATCAAAGGATTGCTGATCATGATTTCATTGATACGGTGGCTGTAAGGAAAGGGATCAATACGCGAAAGCGCCCGAAAACTTGACGACGCTTGGCGGATTGCCGCCACATCTACCCATCCGGCTAAAACAGTAGAATTGCGCTGATCATCAAGCTCAGTTACAGCCTTAAGAAGATCTGCAAAGCTAGTGATGTTTTGCTTTTGCAGTAAGGGGAGGAGAGCAAAAAAGAGCCCAGCCGTCATTCGGGCATCACCCATGGCGGTATGCCGATGATCGCTTGAAACGCCAAAATGGATTGCTAACGCCTCAAGCGTTCCCATCATCAGCATGGTATCACGACCAAGAGCCAGAATAGCCATCTGGCGAACACATATAGCTGGTGGGATTTCCCATTCCAGCCCGTGTCGGTTGGCTTCGGTTTCTAGTACGGCTAGGTCAAAACCAATATTGTACCCGATAATCACCCTATCATTCAGACAATCACGAAGCTGAGGAAAGACATGGGAAAAGACTGGTGAGTCTGCCACCATGCTTTGATCAATGCCGTGAATGGCCGTGCTTTTTTCAGGAATAGCCACCCCGGGTTGAATCAACTGATCAATCTGTTCTTTTTGCTGTTGGGGGTCATAAACACCGATTTGAACAATACGGTCAGTTTTTGTTTTTAACCCAGTGGTTTCCAGATCAAGCGAAATCAGCGGTAATTTTTCAAGAGGCAAACTCATCAGCCCAGACATAGCTATGTGCCTTTCTTGGTCTGTTGCGATGAAAATATTATAACGCGTTTACGCCATGAAACCATCACATCTTTATTTCTGTATCAAAGGAAACCTTGGGCATCAGGTGGTAAAAATCTTCCCTGGATTCATAATTCCCAGTGGGTCAATGGTAGCTTTGATCTGTCGCATCAGGGCATAAGCTTCCCCATGTTCTGCTTCCATATACTCTCTCTTGCCAACGCCAATGCCATGTTCACCCGTGATTGTGCCGCCATAATCTAGCGCCAATTTGTTGAGCCGCGAGGATAGGTTTTTGGCGCGTGCCCATTCGTCGCTATTCTCTGGTTCCACCAGAATAAGCAAATGAAAATTGCCATCGCCAACATGACCAACCAAAGGGGCTAAAAGGCCAGAATCAGCAATAAAAACTTTGGCCTCAGCAATACAATCAGCAAGCCTTGAGATCGGAACACAGCAATCGGTTACCAAGGATGACGATCCGGGGCGCAAGGCGCGACCAGCGTAATAGGCGTTATGCCGTGCCGCCCATAGGCGATTGCGCTCTTCGGTTGTGTTTGCCCATGCAAATCCATCTGCGCCATGATCTGTTGCAATGTGCTGAAATGTCTCAATCTGTTCTGCAACGCTAGCGGCACTACCGTGAAACTCCAGAAACAAATGGGGTTTTTCCGGGGCATCAAAATCAGGATTGTAAATGTTCATGCCGCGCATCTGCATTTCGTCTAGCAATTCTATGCGTGCCATGGGAACACCACTTTGAATAGCCATGATGACGGCGTTAACGGCATCATCAATGTCATTAAAAACACATTTCGCGGCTGAAATAGTCTCTGGCACACCATGCAATTTCACAGTCAGGCGCGTAACAATCCCCAATGTGCCTTCGGATCCAATAAACAGGTTTTTAAGATCATAACCTGAGGCTGATTTCCGGGCCCGGCTTCCAACTTTAATCACTTTGCCACTTGGAAGAACGACTTCCATAGCCAAAATGTTTTCCCTTATCGTGCCATAACGAACGGTATTGGTGCCCGAAGCACGGGTGGATGCCATGCCGCCTATGGTAGCATCTGCCCCTGGATCAACCGTGAACATTAGCCCAGTTGATTTCAAATTATCATTCAGCTGATTTCTAGTCACACCTGCTTCAACAATGGCATCCATATCACTCGCATTAATGGCAATGATCTGTCTCATTTGGCTGGTGTCAATGCTTATCCCGCCCTCAATGGGGATCACCTGACTTTCAAGTGAGGTGCCAACCCCAAACGGGATCACCGGACAAGCATATTTTGTGCATATAGCCATAATCGCAGAAACCTCAGCCGTATCCTTGGGGTAGGCGACAGCATTGGGCAGTTTGGTCATAGCGTGAGCTTCATCATGGCTATGAGCCTCGCATTCAGCTTTGCTTGTTTTCAGCCGATCACCAAGCTGATCTTTAATCTCAGCAATTGCCGAAGTCATCCCATCCAATGCCATTTTGTCTATCCCTTGAAATTGTCCATGATGATTGTTACCAAACTTCACGGCTTTGCGATATGAAGACAGCTTACCTTCCTGAATACGCGGGCTCAAGTAGGATCAAAACCATAGTTGCATTATTTGCCTGTTCGCATCATGGTTAGTGTTTGGGGATAACCAATAAGAATTGTTTCAGGTGGATTATGCAGAAACCTTTGCCAGTCCCTATTCATACGCTTGGTATTAGCCAAATTATCGCCTATGGGTTCATGTTTTATGTTTTTGCCCAGATTAAGGTGCCATTGGCGGAAATGCTTGGCGTTACCCCTGCTGATATTTTGATAGGATTAACGATAGCCTTGCTTATCCAAGCTGGCATAGCCCCCATTGTTGGGGCTTGGGTTGATTATTATGGGGCACTTCGCGTAATGGCGGTGGGGTTGATCACAGGTGCGATTAGTATAGTGATCATGGCCTTTAGCTCAGTTTATTGGGGGTTTTTGCTTGCGATGATGCTCTTAGGAGTGGGCTTTTCGATGTCGTGCTATGAGGTGGCGTTTAGTGCGGCTGTGCAAATGAACGAACCCTCTGCTCGCCGTAACATCTCTTTGATTACCTTTTATGGCGGCGTTGCTAGCACATTGACGTGGTTATCAGTTGCCCCGTTATTGTCCCGATTTGGTTTATTTCATAGCCTGATCTTGATGGCATTATTATTAGTGGTAATGGCGGTATGGATTGGGCGAATGGGATTAGGAATGGCCATGCCCGGACGGATGGCGCCAGATACGCCTGCGATACCGTTCCGCTGGACAGAGCTAACTCGTAACGAAAAAGTAGCCTTAATGACTCTGGCCTCGGCCTCTTGTCTAGAATATATGTCTTTTGCGGGCATTACCTTAATGCTGATCCATTGGTATTTTGAACGCTTTGCTGATCTTGGTCTTGCGGTCATTTTGGCTAGCGTCTACGGCCCGTTTCAGGTGGTGGGGCGTGTGCTTGAGATGCGCTTTGGCGCTCGCCACGATGCCAGAATAACTGCGATGTTGGCCTTTGCTATGGTTCCAGCAGCGCTTGTGCTGATCCAATTTTCATCTTTGCCTTTGGTGGTGTTGGGGATGGCAATGTTTGGAATGGGGCATGGGGTGTTAACCGTGTCCTTTGGCTTTATTACGAATATGTATTTTCGCGCCGCGGTTTATGGCCGGGCAAAAGGCTGGATCACTACACCAAGGGCGCTTGGCATGGCAATTGGCCCATCTGTAGCGGGATATATTTATGCCACAGGTGGCAGTGCTTTGTTTTTTATGGCAATGATCCTTTTAGCTTTATTGGCTTGGGGTGTTTTCTTTATGATCCTGACCATTCGCCCGCGTGAAGGCTATGAAATGCCCTAATTGATGCCAGCTTTGCAAAACTACCGATAAAAAGAAAAAATCTGTTTGCAAAAGCCGCGGCGGTGCGCTATTACCGCCTCTCATCTGGGATTGTGAAGAAATATTCGTGCCGCCTAAACCTGTGGATGATATGTAGTTGCATAAAAAACCGCATTTGAAGGCATGAAAAGCTTGCACGATTGAGGGAAAATGGCTAGAGTTACACCTACACAATTTGTACGTCAGGTTCGGCAGGAAATTAGCCGTATTACTTGGCCTAAAAGGCGCGATGTTGTCACAGGTACTATCACAGTGCTGGTGATGGTGTTCATCGCGGCCTTGTTTTTTATGCTTGTGGACTGGGTTTTAAGCAATCTGGTGCAACTTGTGTTGGGATTTGGTGGATAAAGATTTAGTGACGCTGACTCTGTTTCATGGTCGCGTTTGGGAATTACTTAAAGATGGCTAAACGCTGGTATGTTGTTCACGTCTTTTCTGGATCAGAAAAGAAAGTCGCTCAGGCAATTCGCGAGCAAGCGGAGACCTATGGACTTGATGATGATATCGAAGAGGTGCTGGTTCCTACTGAAGAGGTAGTAGAAATGCGCCGCGGTGCTCGCGTTAACGCTGAGCGAAAGTTTTTCCCCGGTTATATCTTGATTAAAATGGACTTGACCGATCAGGCTTGGCACATCGTCAATTCCCATAACCGCGTTACAGGCTTTCTTGGGGCCGGCGGTAAGCCTATGCCTATCTCAGATGCTGAGGCAGAGCGCTTAATCAAGCAGGTGACCGAAGGCATTGAACGGACACATTCCGATGTGATCTTTGAGATTGGTGAATGGGTTCGCGTGGCCGAAGGCCCGTTTGCATCGTTTAAAGGTTTGGTGGAAGAGGTTGATGAAGATAAGTCACGGCTTAAAGTGACAGTTTCGATTTTCGGTCGATCAACACCAGTGGATCTTGAGTTTTCCCAAGTTGAAAAATCAACCTAGCATTATGGTTAGATAAGGATACCGTTATGGCAAAGAAGATTGATGGATATATAAAGTTACAAATTCCTGCAGGTGCGGCAAACCCGTCTCCTCCAGTGGGCCCAGCGCTTGGTCAGCGTGGGGTCAATATTATGGAATTCTGCAAGGCGTTTAACGCTGCGACCGATAGCATTGAAAAAAATATGCCTATTCCGGTCGTGATTACGGTTTATTCTGATAAATCTTTCACCTTCAACATGAAAAAGGCACCAGTCAGCTATTTCCTCAAGAAAGCAGCTGGACTTCCTAAAGGTAGCCAGACTCCAGGTCGTGGCACGGTAGGCAAGGTGACAATGGATCAGGTTCGTGAGATTGCTGATCAGAAAATGGATGATTTAAACGCAGTTGATCAAAACGGCGCGGTTCAAATGATTAAAGGATCTGCCCGTTCAATGGGCTTGGAAGTGGTGGAGTAAATCATGGCTGGAAAAAAACTTAAAGCAGCTTACGAATCATTTGATAGAGAAGCGGTCTTCGCTCTGGAAGATGCTGTTGGCATGGTCAAGAAAAACGCCACCGCCAAATTCGATGAAACTATTGAAATCTGTATGAACCTTGGCATTGATACGCGCCATTCAGATCAAATGGTGCGGGGTGTTGTCGCGCTTCCTCACGGCACAGGTAAGTCCATGCGTGTTGCGGTTTTTGCTCGCGATGACAAAGCTGATGAAGCTAAGAAAGCTGGTGCGGATGTTGTTGGCGCAGAAGATTTGGCAGAAGCCATGCAGTCAGGCAAAATTGATGTTGACCGTGTGATCGCTACCCCAGATATGATGGGTGTGGTTGGACGTCTTGGTAAAGTGCTAGGTCCCAAGGGCCTGATGCCTAATCCAAAGCTTGGCACAGTCACTCCAGATGTGACGAAAGCGGTTGAAGCAGCCAAAGCTGGTGAAGTTCAGTTCCGTGCAGAAAAATCAGGGATTGTTCATGCTGGTATTGGCAAAGCAAGCTTTGGTGCTGATCAGTTACATGAAAACGCTTCTGCGTTTATCAGAGCTATCAGTAAGTCGCGCCCAACTGGCGCCAAAGGCGTATTTGTTCGTAAGATCGCTATCAGCAGCACAATGGGTGCTGGCGTAGCTGTTGATCCTACAGAAGTCAGCAAAATCGCTGGCTAACTTATTCAACATTCCGGTTTTGCCGGGATGCTGAAGGAACCGAAAGGTTCCACCTGTCCAAGAAGGTAGGTGCTGAAAGGCTTAAATATCCTACTCAGACGGAGATAGCGATTTTTCGCTTGAACTAATGGGCAGGCCTTGGTGGTTGTTTTTTTCCATCGTGGTGGAAAAGAACAATCTCTACGTGCAACCGGATATGGCTATGTTGGTCATATCCATAAACTAGCGGAGACAATCGGTGAAAAAATCCGAAAAAACCAAGCTGGTCGAAACGCTGCACGCGACCTTTAGTGAGGCGACATCTGTCATCATCACTCATCAGGTCGGGCTGACTGTCACCGAAAGCAATCTAATCAGGGAAAAAATGCGGAATGCTGGTGCCCGCTATAAGGTCACCAAAAACCGTATTGCCAAGATTGCATTGCATGGGACGAAATTCGAGGGACTAAATGATCACTTCACAGGGCCAACGGCAATTGGTACGTCCGATGATCCTGTCGCAGCGGCAAAGACCCTCGTTGAGTTTGCCAAGTCAAACAGCAAAATGTCAATTATCGGCGGTTCTATTGACGGCCAGATACTTGATAAATCTGGCGTGGAAGCGCTGGCGAAATTGCCGTCACTTGACGAACTTCGTGCCAAACTTGCTGGCTTGCTTTTGGCACCAGCAGCAAAACTGGCAAGAGTTACCCAAGCTCCAGCATCCAAGCTGGCACGGGTGGTTCAGGCCAGGGCAGATCAGTTACAGTCGTAGCAGGGTGTTAGCCCAGTTAAATTAAATCGCTTAGTTCAAGCCCAATGGAGAAAAACATGGCTGATATTGCAAAACTCGCAGAAGACCTTTCCGCTCTTACTGTTATGGAAGCTGCCGAATTGGCAAAACTTCTTGAAGAACAGTGGGGCGTATCTGCTGCTGCAGCACCTGTTGCTGTTGCTGCCGCTGGTGGCGGTGGTGACGCAGGCGGTGCCGCTGCAGAAGAAAAGACCGAATTTGATGTGATCCTCGCCGGTGCAGGCGACAACAAGATCAACGTCATTAAGGCTGTTCGTTCGCTGACAGGTCTTGGCCTCAAAGAAGCCAAAGACCTTGTTGAAGCAGCACCGAAGCCAGTCAAGGAAGGCGTATCTAAGGATGAAGCCGAAGCTGCTAAAGCAGCCCTTGAAGAAGCTGGAGCATCGGTTGAGCTCAAGTAACTTGAATATTCTTTGAATATTCCTTCCCCCACATCGGTTTTCCGGTGTGGGGATTGCCCATTCTCGGGCGAAATAAAATATGTTTCTGTGACCAGATCATAAAAGACTGGCACATCAGACACTTGAACAGAGGTACCACCAATGGGATCAAGCATCACCGCACTCAACAGTCGTCGTCGTTTTCGCCGTAACTTTGGTTCTATCGCCGAAGTAGCAAAAATGCCAAATCTGATTGATGTTCAAAGAAGCAGTTATGATTTGTTTCTTCAAAGAGATGTAGAGCCTTCAAAGCGCGAAAGCATAGGCCTTCAGGAAGTCTTCCAGTCGGTTTTTCCCATCAGTGATTTTAATGACAAATCCATCTTGGAATTTGTATCCTATACCTTGGAAGAGCCTAAATATGATGTTGAGGAATGCCAACAGCGTGGGTTAAACTTTGCTTCATCGCTAAAAGTAACTTTGCGTTTGGTTGTCTGGGAAGAAGACGAAATTACAGGCACACGTTCTTTACGTGATACCAAAGAACAAGAAGTGTATATGGGCGATATGCCGCTCATGACTAAAAACGGCACTTTCATTATCAACGGCACAGAGCGCGTGATTGTCTCACAGATGCACCGTTCCCCTGGTGTCTTTTTTGATCATGACCGCGGCAAATCTCATGCCTCAGGCAAATTGCTGTTTTCAGCTCGCGTAATTCCTTATCGCGGCTCATGGCTAGATTTTGAGTTTGATGCAAAAGATATTATTAATGTTCGTATTGACCGCAAGCGTAAGCTTCCTGCCACAACATTTTTGATGGCGCTGATTGACGAAGCTTCTGAAGCTTATGTTGCGGAATGCAAAAAAGAGGGCATTGATCCTGACCGGACAAAAGTCAATGGTCTATCTCGTGAAGCCATCCTTAATCATTTTTATGAATCTGTTGATTATAAGCGCAGCAAAAAAGGCTGGCAGACGGATTTCGACGCTAGCCGTTTGCGTGGCGCACGGTTGAGCCATGATTTGATTAATGCTGGAAACGGGGAAGTGGTTGCGGCTAAAGGCGAAAAACTGACCCCTCGTTCTCTCCGCAAGCTTGAAGAAAGTGGGATTAAAGAAGTCTTGGTCGGTGATGAGCAGATTGTTGGTCAATATATTGCCCATGACATCATTGATATGACCACGGGCCTTGTGTTGACTGAGGCTGGCGATATCGTTACCGAAGAAATTCTACAAAGCCTGCAAGAAATGAAAACGGATAAAATCCGTCTTCTAGCGATTGATAATGTCAATATCGGCAGTTTCTTAAGAAACACTCTAGCCGCTGATCGCAACAACTCACGCGAAGATGCGCTGGTTGATATCTATCGCGTGATGCGCCCGGGTGAGCCGCCAACATTAGAAACAGCAGAAGCCCTCTTTAACGGCCTCTTTTTTGACAGTGAGCGCTATGACCTGTCATCGGTTGGTCGGGTTAAGCTAAATGCGCGTGTCGGGTTGGATGTTGATGACCAGATTCGGGTTTTGCGCCGTGACGATATCCTTGGAATCATTAAGGTTCTGGTGGATTTGCGAGATGGTAAGGGTGAGATTGACGATATTGACCACCTAGGAAACCGCCGCGTACGTTCGGTTGGTGAATTGATGGAAAATCAGTACCGTATCGGACTTGTCCGCATGGAACGCGCGATCAAAGAGCGCATGTCTTCGGTTGAAATTGACCGTACAATGCCAACTGATCTGATTAATTCAAAACCTGCGGCTGCGGCTGTAAAAGAGTTCTTTGGCTCTTCCCAGTTATCCCAGTTTATGGATCAGACAAACCCATTATCTGAGATTACCCATAAGCGGCGCTTGTCAGCCCTTGGGCCAGGCGGTTTGACCCGTGAGCGTGCTGGATTTGAGGTGAGAGATGTTCACCCAACTCATTACGGCCGGATTTGTCCAATTGAAACCCCTGAGGGTCCAAATATTGGTTTGATCAACTCTCTGGCTACTTTTGCCAAAATTAATCGCTATGGGTTTATTGAAACTCCGTATCGCAAAGTTGAAAATGGAAAAGTCACAGATGAAGTGATTTACATTTCAGCCATGGACGAAGGTCGCTTTGCTATTGCGCAGGCCAATGCTGAGCTTGACGATAAAGGACGATTTGTTGGGGAATTGATTCCAATCCGCCGCGCAGGTGAAATTGGTCTTGGGAATCCACAAGAAATCGACCTCATGGATGTGTCGCCGAAACAGCTGGTATCAGTTGCGGCCTCTTTGATCCCATTTCTTGAAAACGATGATGCTAACCGTGCGCTAATGGGATCAAATATGCAGCGTCAGGCTGTGCCTTTGATCAAATCCGAAGCACCGTTGGTTGGAACGGGTATGGAGGCAATTGTTGCCAAAGATTCGGGTGTGACAATCATTGCTCGTCGTAGTGGTGTAGTGGATCAGGTGGATGCGACCAGAATAGTGGTGCGTTCAAACGAAACATCTGAACAAGATGTATCCCCTGTTGATATTTATTCCTTATTAAAGTTTCAGCGTTCAAATCAGAACACTTGTATCACTCAGCGGCCTTTGGTGCGGGTTGGTGATGAGGTGCTGGCAGGTGATATTCTGGCTGATGGCCCATCAACTGAAGACGGGGAATTGGCGCTTGGACGCAATGTGCTGGTGGCGTTTATGCCATGGAATGGCTACAACTTTGAGGATTCCATCCTCATCTCGGAACGAATTGTCCGTGATGATGTATTCACTTCCATTCATATTGAAGAATATGAAATTATGGCACGTGATACAAAACTTGGTACCGAGGAAATCACCCGTGATATTCCCAATGTTGGTGAAGAAGCGCTGAAAAATCTGGATGAAGCTGGCATGATTTATGTTGGTGCGGATGTTCAGGCTGGTGATATTCTGGTCGGTAAGGTGACGCCAAAAGGCGAAACCCCAATGACCCCCGAAGAAAAACTGTTGCGCGCCATTTTTGGGGAAAAAGCCTCAGATGTTCGTGATACCTCTTTGCGTGTTCCACCCGGCGGGGCAGGGACAGTTGTTGAGGTTCGGGTATTCTCACGTCGCGGCGTTGATAAAGATGAGCGTTCGCGCGCGATTGAACGCTTTGAAATTGAACGCCTTTCCAAAGACCGTGATGATGAACGTGAAATTCTTGAACGCGGTTTCTACAACCGCTTGTTGGAATTGATGGTTGGTCAAACCGTGGCCTCTGGTCCAGCTGGCATCAAAAAAGACAGCAAAATCACTAATGATATGCTGACAGAACTGGCGCGGAACAGATGGAATGAGATTGCGGTAAAAGACGACAAAGTCCAGAAATCCATCGAAGCACAGATTGATGATTTTGAAAAATCAATCAAGAAACTCGAAGCTAGGTTTAATGATAAAGTGGATAAGCTTCAGCGTGGTGACGAACTGCTTCCTGGCGTCATGAAAATGGTGAAGGTGTTTGTTGCTGTTAAGCGTAAGCTTCAGCCTGGCGATAAAATGGCTGGTCGTCACGGAAACAAAGGGGTGATCTCACGGATTCTTCCGGTCGAAGATATGCCTTATCTTGATGACGGTACACCGGTTGATATCGTTCTTAATCCGCTTGGGGTTCCATCACGCATGAATGTGGGTCAGATTCTAGAAACACATTTGGGATGGGCATCTTCAGGGCTTGGCAAAAAAATCGCTCGTGTGGTTGATGAAGCTGTTCAGAAAAATAGTCCGAAATTAATCAAGGATGAACTCAAACAGATTTACAGCCCTGAACAATTTAAAGAATCTATTGATAAATTGGATGATCAGCAGCTGGTTGAACAAGGCAGGCTTTTGTCAAAGGGTGTGCCTATGGCTACGCCTGTGTTTGATGGGGCAAAAGAAAAGGATGTTCGAAACTTCCTGACCTATGCTGGATTGAATGAAACTGGCCAAGAATGGCTAACAGATGGCCGGACAGGGGAAACCTTTGATCGCTCGGTCACGGTTGGTTACATTTATATGCTGAAACTTCATCACCTTGTTGATGAGAAGATTCATGCCCGTTCGATTGGCCCATATTCTCTTGTCACCCAGCAGCCGCTTGGTGGTAAGGCGCAATTTGGTGGTCAGCGATTTGGTGAGATGGAGGTCTGGGCTCTTGAGGCTTATGGGGCCGCCTACACCCTTCAGGAAATGCTTACGGTCAAGTCTGATGATGTGACCGGACGGACCAAGGTTTACGAATCCATTATCCGCGGTGATGATGATTTTGAGGCCGGAATTCCAGAAAGCTTTAACGTCTTAGTGAAAGAACTGCAATCGCTCGGCCTTGATGTCGATCTGCAGTCTTCAGAATACTAAAAGAGGAGAGATCATTATGAATGATTTGATGCACAGCTTTGGGCAGCCGCAGAGTTCACAAAGTTTTGATAAGATCAAAATTTCAATCGCCTCTCCTGACACCATTCGGTCATGGTCGTTTGGTGAGATCAAAAAGCCAGAGACGATTAACTATCGTACCTTCAAGCCAGAGCGTGACGGATTATTTTGTTCCCGTATCTTTGGCCCAGTAAGAGATTACGAATGCCTATGCGGCAAATACAAGCGGATGAAGTACCGCGGCGTCGTTTGTGAAAAATGTGGTGTTGAAGTCACGCTTTCAAAGGTTCGTCGTGAACGGATGGGGCATATTGAGCTGGCTTCACCTGTGGCGCATATCTGGTTTCTGAAATCCCTGCCATCACGCATTGGCTTGTTGACTGATATGACGCTCAAAGATCTTGAGCGCGTCCTGTATTTTGAGAACTTTGTCGTCATTGAACCTGGTTTAACCTCTTTGACCAAAGGCCAACTGCTAAGCGAAACCGAATATTACGACGCGCTTGATGAATATGGCGATGGATCCTTTGAGGCTGATATCGGTGCTGGGGCTATTCGCACAATCCTTGAAGCGATTGATCTCGAAGAAGAGCGCGTCACTGTGCGTGAAGAATTGCGTGAAACAGGAAGTGAAGCCAAACGGAAAAAGCTGGTTAAACGGCTTAAGCTGATTGATGCGTTCCTAGCATCAGGGTCTCGCCCAGAGTGGATGATCCTTGAAGTGATCCCGGTGATTCCACCTGAACTGCGTCCTCTGGTGCCGTTGGATGGTGGCCGCTTTGCCACTTCTGATCTTAACGATCTGTATCGCCGTGTGATAAACCGGAACAACCGCCTTAAGCGTCTGATTGAATTGCGCGCGCCGGATATCATTATCCGTAACGAACGCAGAATGCTTCAGGAATCTGTTGATGCTCTGTTTGACAATGGGCGTCGCGGTAGGGTGATTACAGGGGTTAACAAACGTCCGCTTAAATCACTTTCGGATATGCTGAAAGGCAAGCAAGGCCGTTTCCGTCAGAACCTTCTTGGTAAACGGGTTGATTATTCTGGTCGTTCCGTGATCGTGGTTGGGCCTGAATTGAAATTGCACCAATGTGGCTTGCCTAAGCAGATGGCGCTGGAGTTGTTTAAACCCTTTATCTACTCCAAGCTGGAAATCTATGGTCACGCGACAACGATTAAGGCCGCTAAACGGATGGTGGAAAAGGAACGCCCAGAAGTCTGGGATATCCTAGAAGAAGTGATTCGTGAGCATCCTGTCATGCTGAACCGTGCGCCAACCCTGCACCGGTTAGGGATACAAGCTTTTGAACCTGTGCTGGTTGAAGGCAAAGCCATTCAATTGCACCCGTTGGTCTGTACCGCCTTTAACGCGGATTTTGATGGTGACCAGATGGCAGTTCATGTGCCGCTGTCCCTCGAAGCCCAGCTTGAAGCTCGGGTCCTGATGATGTCTACAAACAACATCCTTAGCCCAGCTAACGGCAAACCAATTATTGTGCCATCACAGGATATTATCCTTGGACTTTATTACCTGACCATGATGCGTGATGGTGAAAAAGGCGAAGGCATGATCTTTTCTAATCCTGGTGAAGCTTTGTTAGCTTATGATGCCGGTCATGTCAGCCTTCATGCCAAGGTGAAAGTCCGGATTCATACATGGGAAAATGAAGATCGCGTCTATAAGGTGGTTGAAACCACCCCAGGCCGCGCCCAGTTAGCAAATATTCTGCCACAGAAATCAGCAGTTCCTTTTAGCGTTGTCAATAAACTGATGACGAAAAAAGAGATTTCTAACGTCATTGACCATGTCTATCGTTACTGTGGTCAGAAAGACACCGTGATCTTTTGTGATCAGTTGATGGGAATAGGTTTCCGCAAGGCGTGTGAAGCTGGCATTTCCTTTGGTATTGATGATCTGAACACACCTGAGGCCAAAACAAAGTTTGTTAATGAGTCTGAGGTGGCCGTTAAAGAGTTTGAACAGCAATATCAAGATGGTCTGATCACCCAAGGTGAGAAGTACAACAAAGTGGTCGATGTCTGGTCGCGTTGTACAGATCAGGTGGCGGATGAGATGATGAAAGTTATCTCAAATGAAGTCAAAGGTCAGCCTGTGAACTCCGTATGGATGATGGCGCATTCAGGTGCTCGTGGTTCTGCGGCGCAAATCAAACAGCTCGCAGGGATGCGTGGCCTGATGGCAAAACCATCAGGGGAGATTATTGAAACACCGATCATTTCTTCCTTTAAGGAAGGCTTAAATGTGTTGGAATACTTTAACTCTACCCACGGTGCGCGAAAAGGCCTTGCGGATACGGCTCTGAAAACCGCTAACTCCGGTTACTTGACTCGCCGTTTGGTTGATGTCGCTCAGGATTGTATCATCACTGAGGTTGATTGCGGAACGACTAATGGTCTGACCATTCGTCCTGTTGTCAATGATGGTGAGGTTGTGGATTCGCTAGGTGAACGTGTTCTTGGCCGGACCGCGGCTGAGGATATTATGGCTCTTAGCAATGATAGCGTCATTGTTGAGGCAGGCCGTATCATCACTGAAGAAGATGTTGAAAAAATCGAAGCTGAAGGCGTTGATATCGCCTTGATCCGTTCAGTTCTGACTTGTGAAACAAAGACTGGCGTTTGCGGGGCTTGTTACGGTCGTGATTTGGCACGGGGCACCTCGGTTAATATTGGTGAAGCTGTTGGCGTTATTGCTGCCCAGTCTATTGGTGAGCCGGGAACACAGTTGACCATGCGGACTTTCCATATTGGTGGAGCTGCTCAGCGTGGGGCAGAACAGTCCAGTATTGAGGCTGTGATTGACGGTACGGTGAAATTGCAGGAAGCCAATCTGGTTGAAGTAGACAAAGGCCAGCATATTGTCATGAACCGCCATACCCAGCTTCTGTTGTTGGATGGTCAGGGGCGTGAACGATCCAATTATCGTCTGACCTATGGGGCTAAACTGATTGTCAAAGATGGTGAAAAGGTACAAGCCGGCCAGAAAATGGTCGAATGGGACCCTTACACCTTGCCAATCATTAGTGAAGTGACAGGCGTTGTTGATTATGTGGATTTGGTTGATGGTGTTTCCATGCGGGAAGTCACGGATGAAGCCACAGGTATCACCAACCGTGAGGTAATTGACTGGAAATCACAGACAAAAGGCAAAGATTTGCGCCCACGTCTAACGATGCGTAATGAAGCCGGAGATGTCATTATTCTGCCAAACGGTCAGGAAGCTCGTTATTTCCTCTCAGTCAGCTCCATTCTGTCTGTGGAAAGTGGAACAACCGTTAAGGCTGGTGATGTGCTGGCACGGATTCCGCGTGAGTCTTCAAAGACCAGAGATATCACAGGTGGTCTGCCACGGGTGGCAGAACTGTTTGAGGCAAGAATGCCCAAAGATTTCGCCATTATCAGTGAAATTGATGGCCGTGTTGAGTTTGGTGCTGATTATAAGACCAAGCGCCGGATTCGCGTTGTGCCTGTGGATGAAAGCCAAGATACCGCCGAATACATGATCCCGAAAGGCAAGCTTTTGGCTGTTCAGGAAGGTGATATGGTTCGTCGGGGTGATCTGTTGTTAGATGGAAGCCCAGTTCCGCATGATATCCTTAATATTCTTGGGGTTGAGGCTTTGGCTGAATATCTCGTGAATGAGATTCAGGATGTGTATCGCCTGCAAGGGGTGAAGATCAACGATAAGCATATTGAGGTGATTGTTCGCCAGATGCTGCAAAAAGTTGAGGTCACCAATGCGGGGGGAACAACCCTACTGAACGGGGAACAGGTGGATAGGGATGAGTTTAACGAAGCTAATGCCGTTGCACGTTCTGAAGGTGTAGAAGAAGCCACAGGGCATCCTGTCCTTCTTGGGATTACCAAAGCGTCTCTGCAGACGCGTTCCTTCATCTCTGCCGCGTCATTCCAAGAAACCACCCGTGTGCTAACAGAAGCAGCGGTCTCGGGTAAGGAAGACACCCTTAACGGCCTTAAAGAGAATGTGATTGTCGGTCGTCTGATACCTGCTGGTACTGGTAGCATTATGTCAAAACTGCGCTCTGTGGCTTACAGCCGCGATAAGCAGATAGAAAAGGAAAACCGTGAAGAACGTGACCGTTTAGCCGCAGAACAAGCCGCTTCGGATGCACAAGCACAGATTGAAGCCGCAGCAAGTGCTATTTCTGAGGCATCTGAATAAAGCAT
>Ga0255771_1002577_pt1 | contig 17962 bp, 18 predicted proteins | sample 011ome_19_FD_179969 | JGI IMG/M metagenome (GOLD analysis project Ga0255771, IMG submission 179969) | Coastal salt marsh microbial communities from the Groves Creek Marsh, Skidaway Island, Georgia - 011510BT metaG (version 2) | ecosystem: Environmental > Aquatic > Marine > Intertidal zone > Salt...
GTAGGCTTTGAAGTCACCAAAATACTTGGTGATCGCCGCTGTCAGCGTTGTTTTGCCGTGGTCAACGTGACCGATTGTGCCGATGTTGCAGTGGGGTTTACTGCGGTCAAACTTTTCCTTTGCCATGCGTCAAGCGCCTCTTTGTTTGGGGGGCATCGCCCCAGTTTCCATCAGGCGCGCGTTTAGAAGGATTAGAGCGAAAAATCAAGCCCATCTTGCGTGATATGCGCAGTTTCTCTCAGGCATTGCAAAATTGCATCGCCTTTAGGATGCATCCGCATTTTCTGCCGCCTGTGTGGGCGCATAAAGTGGGACATCCGCATCTGGATTGAACCAATTTTGTTCGCGGTTTTGTTTGCGCAGCCAGCTTTCAATTTGATAGGCGGCACTTTCAGCCATGCTTTGGATTTGTTCCTCGACCGTCTGTCCCAGTCCGGAGCCTAAGAAATTTTTAGAGTTGCTGTTTTCCAGCAATGTCAGTTGTATCGGGGTTTCGGTTAATTTGGCTTGGGCCGCGTCATCCCAAACAGTCATTGACACGAACAAGGCGGTTTTTGGGCTGAATACAAATGGAACACCTGCGCGGCCCATCACATACATGTCAACATGTGTCACCACATGGTACAGTTTGTCACCTTCGTAGCGTGACAGGCGTTCATTAATTGCCGTCTTCAAAGATGTTGCGATCGCCTGTGTATCTGCGGTGCGCGATAGGGGGCCTTTGGCCATTTGGTCGCCGACGACCACGTTATATCCCAAACTAAAATCACCAATGGGCACAACGGGTTTGTCGCTGACAGGGGGTGTGCATGCAGCAAGCCCCAAAAATAGTGATGCAGCTAGAATTGCAGATTTCATAATGTCCCCCCGTTCAGTGTGTACCTGCTATAGCAGTTTTGTCGGTTTGGAAACATATTTATGATAGCTTATATTGACCTTGGTCAATATCGCACCTACCGTTTTTGTAGTTTAGCAAATGGTTTTTCAATGGACACCTCTGATTTTGTTCCGACCAAAGTGGAAATGCACAACAATCCAGTTGGGTTGATCGGATCAGTTCGTGCTGTCCAAAAAAATGCATTGGCGATTATTCCCGATATTGCGTTACAACAACCGATCCTAAGTGGATTTACGGGCAAACGCTGGCATATGATCATGGATCCGGGTGCCATGCGGCAAATTTTGTTGGATAACGTTGGAAATTATCCGAAATCCTTGGCGACACGCAATGTTTTGGGGCCTGCTATCGGCAAATCAATGTTCGTGGCCGAAGGCGCGCATTGGCGCTGGCAGCGCCGCGCGGTGGCCCCAGTCTTTAGCCCGCGCAATATCCGGAATTTATCGCCCATTATGTCACATGCGGCGCAGCGCTCGGTCGATCGTATTGCCGCGGCGGGTCGTGGTGCTGTCGATTTGCATGATGAAATGGCAACGGCCACCTTTGAGGTAATTTCAGATGTGACATTTACCGGTAACGATGGGCTGGATCGTGACATGGTGCATCGTGCGTTAGAGCGATATTTGGAAACCGGTGCAAAAATGACTGTGTTGGATATGATCGATGCGCCAACTTGGGTGCCACGGTTCAAACGCACAATTGCAGCGCATGAATTGAAATACCTAAAGGCGCAGGCTGATCGCGTGATCAATGACCGCAAAACCAAGCCAAGCGCAGATATGGCCAGCGATTTGTTAGATTTGTTGGTGCATAGCAAAGATCCCGAAACCGACCGCGGTATGACGACAGATGAACTGCGCGACAATTTGTTGACGTTCATTTTGGCGGGGCATGAAACAACCGCTTTGGCATTGTCGTGGGCATTATATTTGTTGGCCAATCACCCCCATTACCAAGAGCGCGCGATTGAAGAGGCCAAGGGGCAACTGAATGGTCGGATTGCCGGCGAGGCCGATTTGGCACATTTGCCGTTTATCCGTCAGATTATCGATGAAACAATGCGTTTGTATCCACCGGCTGCGATTGTGTCGCGCACGGCAATGGATCGGGATGTTTTGTGTGGTCGCCAAATCCGCAAGGGCGATACAATGATCCTGCCGCTATATGCGCTGCATCGGTCGCGGTTACTATGGCAGGATCCGGATTTGTTTATTCCTGAGCGATTTGAAAATCCGAAATCCATAGATCGCTTTGCCTATATCCCGTTTATTGATGGGCCACGGGTCTGTATTGGGGCGCAATTCGCGATCAATGAGGCGGTGATTATTTTGGCATCAATCCTAACCAGATTTCGGTTTCGTCCTGTTGTTGGAAAGGTACCCGACCCCGTTATGGTATTGACGCTGCGGCCTGAGGGTGGGGTTTGGTTGACCGCTGAACCGGTGTAAGAGCGATCCGCGGGCAGCGTCAATTGAAGCTGCGGAAGCCTCCGGCGGGGATATTTTTCGACAAAAAATGATTTTGGTTTTAAGAAATAAAAAGCCCCGCTGAGAGCGGGGCTTGGTGTTGTGGGATTAGCCCAGTTTTTCTGTCAGTTCGGGAACTGCATCGAAGAGGTCGGCGACAAGGCCGTAGTCTGCGACTTGGAAAATGGGGGCTTCTTCGTCTTTGTTGATTGCGACGATGATTTTGCTGTCTTTCATACCGGCCAAGTGTTGGATGGCGCCCGAGATGCCGACGGCAACGTATAGGTCGGGTGCGACAACTTTGCCAGTTTGGCCAACCTGCCAGTCGTTGGGGGCATAGCCACTGTCGACGGCGGCACGTGATGCACCCACGGCGGCGTTCAGTTTGTCGGCCAGGCCTGAGATCATAGCAAAGCTTTCCTCGGAGCCTACGCCGCGACCGCCTGAGACAACGATGCCTGCAGATGTCAGTTCGGGACGGTCAGAGGCCGCGACTTTATCTTCGACCCATTCGGACAGGCCTGGGTTGCCGGCGGCCGCGATGGTGTCAACAGATGCAGATCCACCTTGGTCTGCCGCATCAAAGTTTGCAGTCCGGAAGGAGACAACTTTGGTTGCGTCAGATGATTGAACAGTCTGGATTGCGTTGCCCGCATAGATTGGGCGTTCGAATGTGTTGGCGTCAACAACGGCTGTTGCGTCGGTGATCACCATCACGTCCAGCAGTGCCGCAACGCGTGGCAGGATGTTTTTGGCGCTGTTTGTCGCTGGGGCGACGATATGTTCATAATCGCCGGCCAAAGAGACAACCAAATCCGCAATAGGTTCTGCCAAGCCATTGCCATAGGCGGCATCATCGGCGCACAGCACTTTGGCAACGCCATCCAATTTTGCGGCTGCTTCGGCGGCACCACTGCACCCGGATGAGGCGCAAAGAACAGTCACATCACCCAATGCACGGGCGGCTGTCACGGCCTTGGCTGTTGCGTCAACGGCCAGATCGGCACCATTTAATTCTGCAAGTAATAGAACTGCCATTATACTGCTCCTACTTCTTTCAGTTTTGCGACCAACTCGTCGACGGATCCAACTTTGATGCCGGCTTCGCGGGCAGCGGGTTCGCCAGTTTTGACGATTGTCAGGCGCGGGGTCACATCGATGCCCAGATCGGCGGCTGTTTTAATATCCAGCGGCTTTTTCTTGGCTTTCATGATGTTTGGCAGTGATGCGTAGCGTGGTTCGTTTAGACGCAGATCAACTGAAATAACCGCAGGCATTTTGACCTTGATCGTTTGCAAACCACCATCAACTTCGCGGGTGACTGTTGCATGATCGCCATCTACGGCAACTTCAGAGGCAAAGGTCGCTTGTGACCAACCCAGCAATGCGGACAGCATTTGGCCAGTTGCATTCATGTCGTTGTCGATGGCTTGCTTGCCACAAAGGACAAGGCCGGGCTGTTCGTCTGCGATGACTTTGGCCAGAATTTTCGCAACGGCCAAAGGTTCGATATCGTTGTGGACATCGTCTGTTGCAGTGACCAAAATTGCACGGTCTGCACCCATAGCCAGCGCAGTCCGCAGCGTTTCTTGGGATTTTTCAACGCCTATGGATACGACGATGATTTCTTCGACTTTGCCGGCCTCTTTTAGACGGATCGCTTCTTCTACGGCGATTTCGTCGAATGGGTTCATCGACATTTTCACGTTGGCAAGATCAACACCGCTCCCATCCGCTTTGACACGGACTTTTACGTTATAGTCGATCACGCGCTTGACAGGTACCACGACCTTCATCGGCATTTATCTCCTTCGTTGGAATGCCGCTGGCTGCGGCATCAAAATTTCGTATTTTGTTGATAATGCTTTGTTGACGACGAAAATAGGGTAAAATCGTCACGTTAGCGATAAACTACGCCGCGTCATCAAAAAATTATCAGCGATTGGCCCCTGGAACCCACAAAACATCGTCTTTGCCATTGTCATTGGCCACCCGTGCAGCAACAAAAAACCAGTCCGAAAGACGATTAAGGTATTTCACTGCATGTGGGTTGACCGATTCCATCGTGGCCAGTTCGACGGTTTCACGTTCGGCGCGGCGTGAAACGGTGCGGCACAAATGCAATTTTGCCGACAATTCCGATCCACCGGGCAGGATGAAACTGCGCAGGGGTTCCAGATCGGCATTCATGGCGTCGATTTCAGATTCCAGTCGTTTGACCTGAGATCCTATGATCCGCAGGGGGGGATATTCTGCCTCGGCATCCTGTTCCATATCAGGGCGGCACAGATCGGCGCCAATATCGAACAGATCGTTTTGAATCCGCACCAACATATCATCGATGTCACCTGTGGCCGACAGCCGAGCCAGACCAACAAAGGAATTCAGTTCATCCGTTGTGCCATATGCCGTTACACGCATTGAATGTTTCGCAACCCGCGATCCATTTCCCAGCGCTGTTTCGCCATCATCACCAGTTTTCGTATAAATTTTGTTTAGAACAACCATATTTTCCTCAGGATCTTAGGTAAACAAAGAGCAGAATTAATAGCACGGCTATGAATTGTGCGATGATGCGTAATCGCATGATTTTATTGGCATACTTTCGGTTGAAATCGCCGCCTTTGCCAAATCCGCCGATACCGATCAGCATAATTATAGCAACAGCGGCCATTGCGATGATAACGACATAAAATAACGGGTCTTGGTTCATCCAGACATTCCTTGTGCTGCGTTGCGACGATATCTAGCGGGATTTTTCGCAAAAGCGAATGGGGGTGCGAAGTTTTGTCACTAAAACTTATCCAAAAGCCAATCTAACGCCCGTGCTGGCAGGACGCGTTTGGCGACGGACATAAAATATGTAGGTGTCGTAACATAATAATTTAACTTTGGTCTTTTGCTTTCCAGCGCGTGGCGCAGTTTTTTTGTAACGGCCGAGGCGGGCAATTCAAACGTATCTGGTCCGCTGTCGGTATACAGGCGCGGGATCAATCTGGTTTCATATTGCGATGCGCGTGCGGACCCTTTCCAATCAATCCAGCGTTCAAACTGAGGAATTGAATTTTTGCGGATGTCGGATGTGACCGGCCCAGGCTGGATCAAAATAATATCAATTCCAGTTTCACGCATTTCCAACCGCAGTGTATGTGTCAGGCCCTCAAGCGCGAATTTGGTTGAATTATAGGCACCGCGCCATTTCAGGGGCACCATGCCCAAAACGGATGAACAGTTCACAATGCGCCCATGGCCCTGGGCCCGCATGATGGGAATAACCTGACGGGTCAATTCATGAACGCCAAACAGGTTGGTTTCATAAATTTCACGCAACGCACCGCGGGGTAAATCCTCGACGGCGCCAGGACAGGCAAAGGCGCCATTGTTGAACACGGCATCCAATGTGCCGCCGGTTTGATTTGTGACATATGCGACAGCTTGCGAAATGCTGTCGTCATCTGCATAGTCTAGCACCACGCTTTCAAATCCTAAATCACGCAACCGTTCGACATCTTGGGGTTTGCGCGCGGTGGCGAACACCCGCCACCCTGCGTCACGCAATCCATGTGCCGCATCAAACCCAATGCCGGACGAACATCCTGTGATCAGAACTGATTTGCTAGCCATAGTACCACCCCCTGTTTTGCGCCCAAGCTATGGCATAGCTGCAATATAAAAACAATCTGCCACGCAAAATGTAATGTTCTGTCCAAGACTGCTTTACCAATCGTGAAACACGATATATTCGTGTGGTTATGAGCGATACGTTTGAAACCCCCGAAGCAGGTAAGATTACAGCTGAACCATTGCGTCGTGCGATTGGTGACAGATATCTGACCTATGCCTTGTCCACGATTATGCACCGCGCCTTGCCAGATGCGCGTGATGGTTTGAAACCTGTGCACCGGCGTATTTTATATGCAATGCGTGAATTGCGGCTTGCATCAAATGGCGGCTTTCGCAAATCAGCCAAGATCAGTGGCGACGTCATGGGGAATTATCACCCGCATGGGGATGCCGCGATCTATGACGCGATGGCGCGTCTCGCGCAGGATTTCAACGTGCGATACCCACTGGTCGATGGTCAGGGGAATTTCGGCAATATTGACGGCGACAACCCTGCCGCCAGCCGCTATACCGAAGCACGCATGACCGCCGTCGCCGAAGCATTGCTTGAGGGGTTGAACGAAAACGCAGTTGATTTTCGTGAAAATTATGACGGGACCCTGACCGAACCGGTTGTGTTGCCTGCCACCTTTCCAAACCTTTTAGCGAATGGGTCCAGTGGTATTGCAGTGGGCATGGCCACCAACATTCCGCCCCACAATATCGCCGAACTGTGCGACGCCTGTTTACATCTGATCAAAACGCCCGATGCCCGTGATGACACGCTGTTGAACTATGTTCCGGGTCCCGATTTCCCTACGGGCGGTGTTTTGGTCGAAAGCCCTGAAAACATCCGAAACGCATATGCCACAGGTCGCGGTTCATTCCGCCTGCGGGCAAAATGGCACGTCGAAGATTTGGGCCGTGGTCAATGGCAAATTGTGGTCACAGAAATCCCCTATCAGGTCCAAAAATCGAAACTGATCGAAAAAATTGCCGAAGTGATCCAAACGAAAAAGGTCCCAATTCTGGGCGATGTCCGCGACGAAAGCGCCGAAGACATTCGCCTGATTTTGGAACCCAAAACAAAAAATGTCGAACCCGATATGCTGATGGGCATGATGTTCAAAAATTCGGATTTGGAAATCCGGTTTTCACTGAACATGAACGTCTTGATTGATGGTGTCACACCGCAGGTCAGTTCGTTAAAACAGGTCTTGCGCGCCTTTTTGGATCACCGCCGTGATGTATTGCAGCGCCGTTCAACCCATCGAATGGAAAAAATCGATCACCGGCTTGAGGTACTAGAAGGCCTGATTATCGCCTTTCTAAACCTTGATCGCGTGATTGATATCATTCGCTATGATGACGACCCCAAGGCGGCGCTGATGGCAGAAAACTGGTCCATCGACCACAAACGCGCCACATCCGAGAAAGACTACATCGGCCCCGACCTAAAGGCCGCGGGTGAATTGACCGAGGTGCAAGCCGAAGCCATCCTAAACATGCGCCTGCGGTCTTTGCGCCGGCTTGAGGAAATGGAACTGGTCCGCGAACGTGATGCTTTGATGGCCGAACGCGCCGAATTGGACGAACTGCTTGCCTCAGAAACATTGCAATGGGCGCGTATTTCCGAACAACTGCGCGAAACCCGCAAAAAATTCGGCAAAGACTATGCGGGCGGCGCCCGCCGCACCATCTTGGCCGAGGCCGCCGAAGCCGAAGAAGTCCCCCTAGAGGCCATGATCGAACGCGAACCCGTCACAGTGGTCTGCAGCCAAATGGGCTGGATCCGCGCGATGACCGGCCACATCGACCTGACCCGCGAATTAAAATACAAAGATGGCGACAGCCCGCGGTTCATGTTCCATGCCGAAACAACCGATAAATTGCTGGTCTTGGGCAACAATGGCCGTTTCTATACGGTTTTGGCCGCCAACCTGCCTGGTGGGCGCGGCATGGGTGAACCGCTGCGGCTGATGGTTGATCTGCCCAATGACGTGGATATCGTGGATATCTTAATCTATACCCCTGGCAGTAAACTGCTGATCGCCTCCTCTGCGGGGGATGGATTTATCGTTCCCCAAGATGACGTGATTGCACAAACCCGAACCGGCAAACAGGTGCTCAACGTCCGCGATGGCAACACTGCTCGCGTCTGCCGCCCTGTTGACGGTGACCATGTGGCCGTTGTTGGTGAAAACCGCAAAGTGCTCATCTTCGCAATCGAAGAGCTGCCCGAAATGGCCCGTGGCAAAGGGGTGCGTTTACAAAAATACAAAGATGGCGGTCTCTCTGACGTAACCACCCTCCATATCGCAAATGGTCTCAGCTGGCTTGATCCCGCGGGCCGCACGCGGACAGAAACAGACCTGACCGAATGGGTTGCCAAACGCGCCAGTGCCGGCCGCATGGCGCCGCGTGGTTTCCCGCGTGATAACAAATTCACTGATTGATCTATTCAGTCTTGGTCTTTCATTTTTGCCCAAATACTCATAACGCGCCCGCAAGGGCGCGTTTTCAACAAAAATAACAAAAACCTACAGCATGGACGGCACGACCATGTCCGGCGGACGATGCCCATCGGCAAAGGTCTTGATATTGATGATCACCTTTTCGCCCATCTCAATGCGCCCCTCTTGCGTGGCAGACCCCATATGGGGCAGTAATACCACGTTTTCCAACGCTCTTAACCGCGGGTTAATCTCGACCCCGTGTTCATAAACGTCCAATCCCGCACCGCCTAATTCACCTGCCCGCAGCATCCGCGTCAGGGCGTTTTCATCAATCACCTCACCACGTGATGTGTTCACGATGACCGCGCTTGGTTTTAACAATTTCAGCCGTCGCGCGTTCATCAAATGGAACGTGGACGGGGTATGGGGGCAATTGATTGAAATCACATCCATGCGGGCGACCATTTGATCCAAACTATCCCAATATGTGGCGCTCAATTGCTGTTCAATTTCGCGGCGCAGTGGTTTGCGGTTATGATAATGGACCTGCATGCCAAAGGCTTGCGCGCGACGCGCCACCGCCTGACCAATCCGGCCCATCCCCAAAATACCCAGCCGTCGTCCACCCAGACGTCCGCCCAAAAACCCCGTAGGCGACCATCCGCCCCATTGTCCCGATTGCATGGCGGACAGACCTTGGGGGATTTTTCGCAAGACGGACATCATCAGGGCCATCGTCATATCTGCGGTGTCGTCTGTGACCACATCTGGGGTGTTTGATACCAATATGCCCCGCTGTAATGCTGTTGTGACATCGATATGGTCAATACCTGCGCCGAAATTGGCAATCAATTTGAACTGTGGTCCAGCGCGCCCAATCAATCCTGCATCAATTTTGTCGGCGATACAGGGAATTAACACATCCGCTTGGCTGACTGCTTGGGTCAACTCGTCTCGGGTCATTGGGGTATCATCCGCACGCAGGGTGACGCTGAACAATTCTTTTAACCTTGTTTCGACCACTTCGGGCAAACGGCGTGTTACGACAACATTCAAACGATCAGATGGCATTATTCGCTCCTGGTGCTTTTCTTTGACGTCCAATAATGTCACAGTGTGGCAAAATCCTTGGGGGCACAAGCACCCTTTCGCGAATAGTTTTATTCAGGTGTGACATTGATGAACCGATTGACATGCATTTTTGCCTGTGCAGCCTTGGCTGTATTGCCGGCCTTGGCACATGCGCAGACCCGTGGCGAGGTCACAAATCTGCCCTTGCCGCGCTTTGTTTCCATCAAATCAAACGAAGCAAACGCCAGACGCGGACCGTCACTGTCACATCGGATTGATTGGGTATACACCCAAAAAAATCTGCCGGTTGAAATTTATGGCGAATATGAAAATTGGCGCCGCGTACGTGATTTTGATGGGGCAGGGGGTTGGATCCATTATTCGCTGCTATCTGGCGTTCGTACGGTTTTGATTACAATCGATCAGCAACCCATTTACCGCAAACCCGATGATACATCCCCAATGGTTGCGATTTTATCGCAAAACGTCATTGCTGATCTTGAAGAATGCACAATTGATTGGTGCCAGATCGAAGCAGACGGTCACAAAGGCTGGGCGCCAAAATCCGCGATGTGGGGCGTCTATCCAAACGAAATCCGCGAATAGCTGCCGGTATCACCGTTTTGCAAAGGCCCGCAAATGAAATTGCGCGTGTTCCGCGCTGCGCTGCGTTTGCTGCGTCAACGGACAGCTGCGCCGCGCAAGGCAACCACCTTGCCAGCATTCATTGCCCGCAGTGGATGTAATGTGCGTTGTGCAGGCGTCCGCAGCATAGACACCTGTTTCAAACGCTGAAATCGGGCAGGCCGTTTGGCATGGCGCATCACAGTCGTGGCAGGGATGATCTGTGGCGGGCGGGATATCAATATCATATGACAGCCCCAGCGCGCCACGAAAGGCCACGAATAATCCTGCTTGGTGATCAACGGCTAGTTTTATGGGCGACTGATGCACGCGGCCTGTTGCGATAACCCAATCGAAAAAGGGATAATACGGTGGCCCCGAAAATGGAAAATATGCCTCTGCGTTGATTTTTGTCGCGATATCACTGATGATCCGCTGAGACCAGCGATCCATTGGATGGTCCAGCCCATCTTTGAATTCGGGGCTATCGCGAAAAATTTTCCAAAACCTTGGTTCCTCGGGTGCGATTGGAACGATGACTTGGGCAGGGGTACGATGTTGGGGGCGCATGCCGCCGATCGCGCGCAGCCCCCAAGGCTGCAAAAGATCCTGTAGGTCGGACCAGTTCATTTGCGGCGAAACGGCAGCCACAGGCTCCACCCTAGCTTTAGTGGGCCGGTGTCTTGCCATTGCAGGCCGATGGTCATGCCGTCATGTCCCAGCTTGGGTTGTGCGATATAGGTGCCAAATAAACGATCCCAGATCGACAGGGCAAAGCCATAGTTGCTGTCGTGTTCGTGACGGTCGACCGAATGATGCACGCGGTGCATATCTGGGGTCACCAAAACCCAACGGATGGCACGTTCTAGCCGATCAGGGATTCGAATGTTTGCATGGTTGAACATGGCTGTCCCGTTCAGGATGATTTCAAACATAATAATCGCAATCGCTGCTGGGCCCAAGGCATAGACCAGCCCAATTTTGATGATCATCGACAGTGCAATTTCCAGCGGATGAAACCGGATTGCGGTGGTGACATCCAAATCGCGATCAGAATGATGCACCCGATGCAGCCGCCACAGCAGCGGTATTTTATGCGTGATCATGTGTTGAAACCAAATTGCAAAATCAAAGAACACAATCGCCAGTGTGATTTCAACCCAAGCCGGCCAATCGACCAGATGCAACAGACCAATTTCCGCGCGACCCGCATCAATAGCCGCCCCAACCGCCAGCAACGGTAGCGCAATCGCCAAGATTCGCATGGTTAGGGTATTGGCAATGGTTATGCCCCAATTCGTCATCCAGCGCGATCCGCGCGCCACAGGACGCGCACGGCGCGGTGCGATTGTTTCAATAACAGCAAGGACCGTAAACAGCCCAAGAAAGACGCCAAGGCGGATAAGATTTTCGTTTTCCATACGGTTAGTTTAGATACCGGCAGTCGAAAATCAATGTGGCATATAGACCAATCACAGACGAATGATCGATCCGGCGCCGTGTTCGGTAAATAATTCAAGCAAACATGCATTCGGTGCACGCCCATCCAAAATAACAACCGCGCGAACGCCGCCTTCCAACGCGTTTAGGGCGGTTTCTGTTTTTGGGATCATGCCACCTGCGATGGTGCCGTTTTCTGTCAGTTCGCGAATCTGCGGTGCTGTCAGTTCTGTCAGCACTTCGCCCTGATCATTTTTAACCCCACTGACATCAGTCAGTAACAACAAGCGATCTGCCGTCAGTGCAGCGGCCACCGCGCCAGCAGCCGTGTCGCCGTTGATATTGAATGTTTCACCATTTTCGCCCGCACCCAGTGGGGCGATGACAGGAATAAAGCCGTCTGAAAATAGGCTGTTGATCACGCTGGGGTCGATGCTGGATGGGGTGCCGACCAAACCCAATTCTGGATCGGTCTGTTCGCAGAAAATCAAATTCGCGTCCTTGCCCGACAGACCAACGGCACGGCCGCCTTGGCGGTTGATGGCCTGAACAATGCGTTTGTTTACGGTGCCGGACAGGACCATTTCCACCACTTCCATGGTTTTTTCGTCTGTCACACGTTTGCCTTTGACGAATTCGGATTTGATATCCAATTTATCCAGCAAAGCGTTGATCATCGGCCCGCCACCATGCACGATAACTGGATTAATCCCCACTTGGCGCATCAAAACGACGTCACGGGCGAAACTGTCCATGCCTTCGTCGCTGCCCATGGCATGACCGCCAAGTTTGATGACAACAATGGCACCGGTATAGCGTTGCAAATATGGCAACGCCTGTGACAGCGTGCTGGCGGTGGCAATCCAATCGCGATTCATGTCCCGTTTCTTCATTTCTTGAGGTTCCAAGTTACCTGATCATTTTTGCGATATTTCGCGGTTTTGTGCAAGACGACCTAGACCAAGGTGGCGATCGTAGATCGTAGTGTTTCAATGCCCCAACCTTTTTCTGACGAAGTCACAATGATTTCGGGATAGGCTGCGGGATGTTTGGACAGCGCAGTTCGGATCTGTTTCAAAATCGGATCGCGGTCGCTTTCTTTGACCTTGTCTGCCTTGGTGACGACACATTGAAATGTGACTGCGGAACTGTCGAGCAGTTTCAAAATATCTTGGTCCACTTTCTTGATGCCATGACGGTGGTCAATCAAAACAAACGCACGGCGCAATGATGGACGGCCCGATAGATATTGTTTTAACAAGGCTTGCCATTTTTCGACCACGGCGACAGGCGCATTGGCAAAGCCATAACCAGGTAGGTCAACCAAATAATGGCTTTCTTGGGCGGTAAAGAAATTGATTTCTTGTGTGCGCCCCGGTGTGTTTGACGCCCGCGCCAGGTTTTTACGGCCTGTCAACGCGTTGATCAGGCTAGATTTGCCCACATTTGATCGCCCAGCAAAGCAGACCTCAATCCGGTCCGAAGGTGGCAGACCAGACATGGCAACCACACCCTTTAGAAATTCGGTTTCGCGTGCAAACAACAACCGCCCTTTTTCGCGCGTCAGGTCATCTGGGTCGGGTGAGATGGGAAATTCCATTTGCATTACAGGATTTCAACCTTTTGATTTTGTGTGATTGTACCAGGGGTGGTTGCAACAGCATATACGGTAAAGTCTTGGTGACCAAGACCGTTTAGAACGCTTAACATCGCGATATCGCCTTGGCCAGTGTCTGCACAGGCGGTCGTGACATTACAGCGTTTGACGCGTTCGCGAATTTCAAATTCTGCGGTGCCAATGCGCAGCGTTTTGCCGATCCAGTCAAATTCTGCCCAAGGGTCCGCGCCATCAATCCACAGATTGCAGCGCCAGCGTTTATGCGAAAACTGTTTGCCGACATGTCGTTCAAGCGCGCGATGTGATGCTAAATTTCCGATGGTGATTGATGGGTAATCCGTATCCGTCATACCCCGTTCGTGGCATTTGACCAGACGGGTTGATTTGGGGCGGTTGTCCGGGATCAAGGATTCGGTCCAGTCCACCAAATCTGCCCCATCCGTATCAGGATCAAACGTCAGCGTCCCCAATGTGGGATGCGTTAGGCAAAGATGCGATTGGTCTTGGGTCCAACGCGAATGAATCGCATTCAGGCTTGGAGCTTTGGACCCTATCGTAAAATTGCGACAGGGCGCCCATTGGCGCCCGTCTTGGTCTGTTGCCTCATGTATCACGGCCCATGCGCGATCCAATGGCAATGACTGGCCGGCGGCGATATCCACATGATCCAGTGCCTCGCGGCTGTGGGATTTGATGGGATACCGCCAAATTTCGGCCAGTGTTATCATTTTGCAGCCTTGTTCCGTCTTATGCTTTTCTTGATATTGCCAAAGACGTCGGGTTTATACCCTTGGGACCGCATGATCAGATATTGCTGGGTGAATGTGATTGTGTTGTTTGCAATCCAGTAAATGACCAGACCCGATGCAAATGTGCCCAGCATGAACATAAATACCCATGGCATCCATGCGAAAATCATGGCTTGGGTCGGATCGGTGGGCGCTGGGTTCAGTTTTTGTTGCAGCCACATGGAAATGCCCAACAAAATCGGCAACACGCCCAAGGAAATCAATGCCAACAGGCTATCTGGTGCAGGCGCGGCATAGGGCAGCAATCCAAACAGGTTCAAGATGGATGAGGGGTCAGGCGCGGACAAATCGTTGATCCAACCAACCCACGGCGCGTGGCGCAATTCCAATGTGACAAAGATCACTTTGTACAAAGAGAAGAAGATCGGGATTTGCAGCAGGATTGGCAAACAGCCTGATGCAGGATTGACCTTTTCCTTCTTGTACAGGGACATCATTTCCTGTTGCAGTTTTGCGCGATCGTCGCCGGCACGTTCCTTGATTTTCTCCATCTCGGGCTGCAATTCTTTCATTTTCGCCATAGAGACATAGGATTTATAGGCCAATGGGAACAGTAATGCCTTGATCAGCAATGTCAGACCAATAATCGCCCAGCCCATGTTGCCAATCAGACCGTTCAACCAATGCAAAACCGCAAACATGGGTTTCGTGATAAAGAAAAACCAACCCCAATCGATGCTGTCTAGAAAGCCATCAATGCCCTCTTGTTCATAGTTGCGGATGGTTTCCCATTCCTTGGCCCCTGCGAAAAACTGGGTGGTTGTGGAAATCTGTGTGCCCGCTGTCACGGTTTGGGGGGCCATCACGGCCTCGGCCTGATAGATGTCTGAGGCGGGGAAATATTTCGCCGTCGACCGGAACCCGACACCGTTTTGCGGGATCAAGGTTGTCATCCAGTAATGATCGGTAAAGCCGATCCAGCCTTTGTCTGCCACTTCGATGCGCTTGGCGTTGGTGCCTTCACGGTCGTCAATGTCATAATCGACCAATGTGTCATAATCATCCTCGGCCAATTCACCGTCCGAGACGCGCACCAAACCTTCGTGCAGGATAAAGAAATTTTTCAATTCAGCAGGTGTCCCGTGGCGACGGATCAATCCATAGGGACGCAATGTGACATCGGCACCGGATGCGTTTTTGACGGTTTGCGTGACAGTAAACATGAAATTTTCGTCAATCGCGATGGTGCGCTCAAAATCCAGACCCTGACCATTTGACCACACCAAGGTGACAGGCATGGTTGGGGTCAATGTGTCATTGCCCGCAACATCCCAGATCGTATCAGGTGTTGGCACAGCGCCCGCATCAACACCACCCAAGGCAGCCCAACCAAAGGCAGCGTAATAAGATTCGGGTGTGCCAACTGGTTTCAGCAGTGTCACCTGTGGGGTCGATGGATCCACCTCGACGTGGTAGTCGACCAATGACAATTCATCAATGCGGCCGCCCACGGTTGAAATCGAACCTTGAACGCGATCTGTGTCGATGGTGATGCGCGCCCCGTCGATTTGGGGGGTGGGTGTCGGCAATGCGGCCGCTTGTTCTACGATTGGTGTTGCTGTCACACCCGATGGAACAGCCTGTTCGCTGACCGCAGTTTCATCCTGCGCGGGGGGTTCAGGCGGCGGGAACATTACAAACCACACCACAATCACGATAAAGCTGAGTACTGAGGCCAGAATTAGGTTTTTGTTCTGATCATCCATTTTGGTTTGCCACCTGTCCGTTAATCTTGCAACAGGGTTCAACAGAGGTATCCCGCAAAGGTCAAGGCCCTATTGTCCAATTTCAGGTCGAAAGCGACGAAACACCCCAAAAAGTGACCGTTCTTAGCCAATTCCACGGGCGTGACCGACCAGCGAATGGTATTTTTCCACCCACTTGGGAATGTCGTGCCCAGGCATTGGGCGTGCGATTGCATAGCCTTGGATCACATCCGCACCCTGTCGGATCACTTCGCACTGTTCGCCAATGGTTTCGACACCTTCGGCCACGATTTTCAAATCTAATTCCTGGGCCATGGCCACCATTGCTGACAGTAGACGTTTTTGTTTCGGATCGCTGTCGCAATGGGTGATAAAGCTGCGATCAATTTTTAGGCGATTTAATCCTGCATGGCGCAGGGATGGGATTGACGCGTGACCGGTTCCAAAATCATCCAAATCAATTTGGCATCCCAAATGGCCAAGGGCATGAATGTTTTTGCTGATAATGTCGTCTGCGTTCTTGATGACCACATTTCCACAACCTCTAAACGCAGTGCCGTGGCTGGGTGTTTGTGGCGGCGCAGATGCCAACGGATTTGATCGACCAAACGCGGATCTGACAGATCCTCGGACGATAAATTAACGCTGACGGTTGCGATATGACACCCCTGATCTGCCCAGACACGCCGCGCATGTAGGGCGCAATTTAAGATGTGACCAGTGGTTTGGCGCATCAACCCCGCCGATTCCAGCACTGGCAAAAAAACATTTGGCGCAACAAATGTCCCATCGGGCTGTTGCCACCGCGCCAATGCTTCGACCCCGATGACTTGATTAGAATGGGCGCAGATTTGTGGTTGAAAATGTGGGACAATATCACCTTGTTTCAACGCCTGTGCCAACATCGGACTAGAGGGGTGATCATTGATTTGGCCTGTTTCATCCATGTCGTGGGCGAACATTCGGATCGCACCATTGCCCGCCCGCTGTGCGGCCCCCAAACCGACCCGTGCGGCCCGCATCAGGTCCTTGGCCGATAAAATCGCAGGGTGATCCGTGGTGGCAAACCCAATGGACAGACTGAAATAATGTGGCGTGTCATCAATGACATAGGCGGGATCAATCGCGCGCTGTAATCTGCGCGCAATCGCGATCATTGTGTTTGCGTTGGGTTGGTTTGTAATCAAAAACCCCGCATAGAATCGATGATCAGCACCATGCAGTAACAACGTATCTTGGCGCAGCACATGGGCCAAACGATCATAGGTCTTGGATATTACCCGTCGGACTGCCGCTGGGTCATGGCGTTGTGCCCAGTCGTCAAACCCATCCAGCGACAGGGTAAACATGACGGCCGGATGTGGTGCGTCCACGCGTGTTAGCGGGGCCAAATTGGCCAGAATATAGCGGTCCGTCCGATACAGTTGACGCCCCGCACTGGGATAGGGGCGTGGTTTGATAAACGTCGCCAAGGCGATGGCAGAGCAGGCCGTGCCACATAAAATACCAACCGAAAGATCTGTATTCGCAGCCACAGTCGCTGCAAACAGCGGCAATCCCGTGATCCCAACGCGGCGCGCATAATTTCGTGCAACGCCCCAATTTTTATAGAAAACCAAACCTGTCATAGCAGCCCCCTTAAATTTACAGGAAGGATGCCGGTATTTGGTGATCTAATCCTTAACGCAGTTTGGGAATATCTGGCGCATTTTCATCAAATGCTTTGGATCCCAACTCTAGGCCTTGGAAATCAAAGATCCGGTCATCCAGCAGATGCGATGGACGTACATTCATCAAAGACCGGAACATGACCTGACGCCGGCCGGGGCGATTTTTTTCCCAACCATCCAGCATTTGTTTGACCTGTTGACGCTGTAACCCGTCCTGTGACCCGCATAAATCGCAGGGGATAATTGGGTACTGCATTGATTTCGCGAATTTTTCGCAATCTTCTTCGGCGACAAAGGCCAGTGGACGATAAAGGAATAAATCGCCCTCTTCGTTGACCAATTTGGGCGGCATAGTGGCCAACCGTCCGCCATGGAACAGGTTCATAAAGAATGTCTCTAACATGTCGTCGCGATGATGGCCCAGCACGACGGCACTGCAGCCTTCTTCGCGGGCGATGCGGTACAGGTGTCCGCGGCGCAGGCGCGAACACAGCGCACAATAGGTGCGGCCTTGGGGCACCTTGTCCATCACAACGGAATAGGTGTCTTGGTATTCGATGCGATGGGGAACGCCCATTTTTTCCAAAAACTCGGGCAAAAC